>Ga0182743_1000142_pt1 | contig 120494 bp, 104 predicted proteins | sample eDN3rd30CKraftOP_FD_128522 | JGI IMG/M metagenome (GOLD analysis project Ga0182743, IMG submission 128522) | Enriched Organic Plus compost microbial communities from Emeryville, California, USA - eDNA 3rd pass 30_C Kraft OP (version 2) (version 2) ...
GGCGCGAACGGCACGGTCGCCGGATCGAGTACGCGCACATCCGCAATGCTGCTGACCGCCGCCAGCCTGGCCTGTTCATACTGCTGGCGGAGATGGGCGTAGATCGAGCTGGTGATCTGCACTCGCGCCGCCAGCCGACCTTCCTCGATGGCGCGCGGCGGGATTTCCTGCAGCTCCGATGATGCGGATGCGATCCGGGTATCCAGGCTGCGTTCCCGGGCAATGATCTGCTCGCGCAATTCGCGCGCAGCGGCGGGAATCGTCCGCCGTTCGAGCTGCTCGATGCTCGCGAGTAAAATCCGTACGGACGGATGCTGGTCCGTGTAGCGCTTCTGCTGCACGCGCAGATTCGCCTTCTGCGTGTTCAACTCGGTCAGCAGTTGCGCGAGCGTCGGGTGATTCTGCACCGCCGACACCGAGGTCAGCGCATCGATCGCCAGGGTTCCGGCCACGGCGCGGTTCAACAGCGTGTCCAGCGCCAGCCGGTCACGCCGCAACGCGTCCCGCTCAATCTTCATCTGAAAGAACTGATTGAACACCGGATCCCGTACGACTTCCGTACCCGCGGAAATCGCCGCATTGTGTTCGGAGGGAAGGGTGATGGTTCGCACCCGGAACTGCTCGAGCGCCATCTCCGCTTCCGCCAGATTCCCTTCGGCGTACTGCCTCTGCTCATCCAGGATCGCGGTGAGCTCATCCAGTTGCGCCCGCTTCAACTGCGTCGCGACCTCGACCATTCGCTTCATTACGGAGTTCAGCGTCGTCGCCAGTCGCTGCGGGTCCGAACCATCGAGCGAAACCCGCAGGAAGTGCCCCTCGTCTCCCCCAAGATCCGTGTCCAGTTGGTCCGCCAGACCACGCGCGATGTCTCGTGGGTTGCGCACCGTGAACTCCACCGTACGCTCCGGCCGAAACACCGCTGCCGGGGGACGCCACGCAAAACCGACCCGCTGCCCGACAACGTCTGCACGTCTGCCTCGCTCAATCAACTCGCCCTTCGGCGTGGTCAGCACCCAGCTACTGTCGCCCAGCGTACTGAATCGGTAGCTGCCGGGCCGGAACGTCTGCGATAACCGGAAATCAGAAAACCAGCGACGATCCCCGCCGCGCACGTTCAGAAACAGTTGCTGCTCCTCGACCACCTGGTCGAGCACCGTGAACGACTTCATCAGCTCGACCCACGCGTACGAGTCCACCAGCTCACCCGCGCGGATCGGCCCCTGGTTCAACGGCCGCCGACCGTCACCTTCAATCCAGATCGTCCCCTGCGCGACGTACTGCGGGCTCACGTAGCGACTCGCGAGGACCCCGACACCGGTGCCCACCACTAGCGATCCGGCCAGCAGCCACTTCGAGCGCACCAGCGCACCCAGGATCCGGTGCAGATTCAGACCCGCATCCGCGGGTCCGTTCGTGAACGTCTGGGGACGTGACATCGCCAGGCCGGGCAGGCGATTGTCTTCAGGCACTTCGGGCCCGATGTGGGTGGGAGCCATCCATTGCTCTTCGTCTGCGGGGAAAGCCTTTCCGAAGCCGCCGGCCCGACGCAAGCGAAAGACCAGATGCGGAACCACAATATTCACCCGGCGAAAACCTGCATCGCCGCGTTCACATCCCGGGCCGAGCCCACACCTGTAGCCCTTCTGCCGCTGTCGCACCCACGCGACAACCTCGATCGTCCGGCGCGCGCCCGGCGCCCTTCGCGACGCGTCGATTGCGTCGCTGCCGTCGCACTTGTGTATGCACGTTTACACTCGGTTCCGTGAGCACGTACAGGATTGTCGGATGGCGGCCACTACCGATGCGATCGATTGTCGCGCCCCTGCACAACACGCGGCGGCCACGCTTCGCAACCCCGCCACCGCCACGCCGGTTCATCGGTCGGAAATGACCGGATATGGCGTGTTAACACGCTATTGATCGCAGAGGGGCGCGTTGTTGTTCGTCTGCTCAATCGGGCTGTGGCAGAAACGAACCAAGTTGATACGAGTTTGTTGATTCTGCTGGCGGGTTATGCCGCCAGTTGATGCACGCCAACAACATGCTTGACGTGGGCATGTGACCTGCGCATCGTGTTAGGCACCCCCTCGCAGTACCTCTTTGCCACTGGCATCCAGTGGCAAAGACTCGCAATCGGCCAGACGCGGTAACAGGGCTGTGGTTGTGGCTGGCGGACGCGGTGGTACGCACTCCACCCAAAAAACTAAAACAATGCAATCCCGTAACGGCATCGTTGCCGAACTGGAAGCATTCCTGACGACTCCGGACGTGCAGGCGATACGCCGCACGGTCGCGCAAATCCGGCCGGAGTTGAATCGGGAGAGTCTTCGCTTCCGTTCGGCAGTCCTTTTGTTGGCGGGTCCAGGCCTGCGATTCAACATCGATCGCATGGCGGGCCGAACGCAGACACCGCGTGCAGTGGTGGCGGCGTGTACACGGCGGTTGTTCGACAACGGCGTGTGGCAACCGGATGGTGCGCTGTATTCGTGGGTGTCACCGGATGATCCGCAGTTCTGGAACGATGTGGGAGTGGCGGAAGGGAGGTTGTGTCGGCGGCTCGACACGCTGGGGCGGATCGAGTGGGCCCCGGCGGGCGTGTGGCGCAAGGCGTATGCGTTTGTAGCGGAGCGAAGTTCGACGCTGTCGATCGAGTACGCGTCGATCGAGGTCGGCAGTGAAGTGGACGATGATGTCGCGGAAGTGACGCCATCGACGGTGGCCGAGCGACCGGTAACTGGTTCGAAGCAGGCGGAACCGGCAGGACAGCTCGACATCTTCAATCGCCACCTGTTCAAGCGGCGGCCTTCGCTGGTGCCGGCAGGGAGCGATCAGGACAGGAAGACGCAATCAACAGAGTTGTTTCCCGACGCCCACTGGCTGGGGTGACGGGCCGACGAGGAAGCCGGTAGACGGGCGGAGCTATGAGCACACAGAGCGGTATCCGAAAGAACGGGGTTGATCAGTTGTCGCTGCTCAACACGCAGCAGGCGTATCGTGCCGCAGTGAGCATCCTGATCATCGAACACGAACACAGCCTGCGCGACAGTTGCCAGTCGGTACTGGAGCATGAGGGCTACGAAGTCAGTTCGTGCGGACGCAGCGATGATGCGCGCGATCTGCTGCAACGTCGCAACTTCGACATCATCCTGCTCGATCTGTACATGCCGAAAACCACAGGGATGGACCTGCTCGATGTCGCGCTGCAGGCGAATCCGGATGCGCTGGTCATCGTGATGACGGACAATCCGAGCGTGGAATCGAGCATCGCGGCGCTGCAGGCGGGTGCATGGGAGTACCTGCCGAAGCCGTTCACGGCCAGTCACCTGCAGGTGCTTTGCGGGCGCGCGGCACACAAGGTACGCACGAACAAGGAGTCGCGCGCATCGGGCAATGAGCCGGAGCAGCGCAAATCCACCACGGCGAAAATCGGCCTGCTCGGTCGCTCGCCATCCTTTCTGCAGTGCATCGAGCTGGCGAGGAAGGTTGCAGCAACGGATGCATCGGTGTTCCTGAGCGGCGAGAGCGGCAGCGGCAAGGAGATGTTCGCGCAGTTCATCCACCAGCACAGCCGGCGTGCGCCGAGGCCGTGGGTCGCGATCAACTGTGCGGCGCTCCCGGAAACCCTGCTCGAGTCCGAGATGTTCGGCCACGTCAAGGGAGCGTTCACCGGTGCGGTTCGGGACAAGCCCGGCCTGCTCGAGACCGCACACGGCGGAACCTTCTTCCTGGACGAACTGACCGAGATGTCGCAGCCGATCCAGGCGAAGCTGCTGCGTGTCATCCAGGACGGTGTAGTGCGCCGGGTCGGGAGCGAGTCCGTGGACGCCGTGGTCAATGTCCGCTTCATCGCGGCGACCAATCGCGATGCACGCGAAGCGATCGACTCCAGCATCCTGCGCAAGGATCTCTACTACCGGCTCAGCGTTGTCCCGATCCGCATCCCGCCACTTCGTGAACGCGTCGAGGACATCCCGTTACTGGCCGAACACTTCCTTTCGCTCTACTGGAAGCGGCACGGTGGGCGGGGTACGCCATCGCCGGTGTTCACCAAAGCCGCGATTGCGGAGCTGCAGCGTCGGGAATGGCGCGGCAACGTGCGTGAACTGCAGAACGTGATCGAACATGCGGTCGTGCTGCTCGAACCGGGCGCGGAGATCCAGCCCAGCGATATTCCCGCCGGTGAAGGTGCGTCGCTGAATGGCTGGCAGCCGTCCGGCACGACGGAAGAGTGGCGTCCGGACATCAGCTTCCGTGAAGATGGCTACCATGCCGAGCGTGAGCGGGTGCTCGCCCAGTTTGAAGTCGGCTACCTGAGTTGGCTCGTGGACCGTGCGGGCGCGAACATGTCGAAGGCGGCGAAGATTGCGCGGGTCGATCGCACGACGCTCTACCGTCTGATGGAACGGCATCGCCTGTATCGCGACACCGTGATCACGACACGCCGCAACGATTGAACAGAGTCCGCCGTGCTCTTGTGGTGCCGTGGCCACACGAGTCGGCGGACTGCTACGAACCGAACCCCGCGGTACACCTGTTGGTCCTCATAATCCAATAGCTGACATTGACTTAATCGGAGTGGGCGCACCTACAGTGGTGCGCACATCCATTGCGCTTCACCGCGCCACCTGAAACCAACCGGTGCTGTGGAGTTCAAATGGATCCTGTGCTCGAACGTTCGATGCGAATCGAGGCATCATCGGCCCGCGCGATCATCGCGAGTGCCGAGCATGGTGGAGCGATCGCTCTGCCGGAAAGATTCCTCCAGGCCCGATCAGCACATGTATCCTGCCGAATCCTGAATCTCGCGATCGCCGTGATTGCACTCCTGCTCAGCCTGCCCCTGATGCTGCTCATCGCGATCGCGATCAAACTCACCTCCAGAGGGCCGGTCCTGTATGCGCAGACCCGGGTCGGACTCGACCGGAGAGGTCGGACTTCCAGCGATATAATCGATCGACGCACGGTCGACTACGGTGGCCGGCTCTTTACCATCTACAAGTTCAGGACGATGCGTCCGGCGGAAGGCGCTGCCCTGCAGATCTGGGCGGCACCGAACGATTCACGTGTGACGCGGGTCGGCGGGGTGCTGCGAAAGTACAGGCTGGATGAACTGCCGCAGTTCTGGAATGTGGTGAAAGGCGACATGAACGTAGTCGGTCCACGACCGGAGCAGCCGAACATCTTCCTGACGTTGCGTCAGCAGATTCCCGGGTATGATCGTCGGCAGCGTGTGCTGCCAGGAATCACCGGACTCGCCCAGGTCAGCCAGCACTACGATCAGAACGTCGATGATGTCAGGCGCAAGCTCGCGTTCGATCTCGAATACATCAATCAGCAGAAACTCACAACCGATCTGATGATCCTCGCCCGAACCGTTCCGACGGTACTGTTCCGGCGTGGGGCCTGGTAGCAGCCGCAGATGAAAAGTTCTGCACCCGTCGCGACGAATGCGGCATTGACGGATGCCCGTTTGAAAATTGTGCACCTGAAGATTGCCGGTGCCGTAATCGCATACGGCGCGCTGTATTCGGGAGCCCTGACCGGTCTGGCGAAGGACTGGATCAGCGATCCGGATGCCGGTCATGCGCTGCTGCTGGCCCCGATCGCGATGGTGCTGGCGTGGCGCAGCGGCATCAGGCCTGAAAGCAGGGCGCAACCGATTCTGGGCGCGGTGTCGCTTTTGGGTGCGGTACTGCTGACGTGCGTTGCGCAACTCGCGGCTGAGGTGTTCACATTGCGCGTATCCGCGTTGGCCGCGCTGCTCGCCCTGCTCGTCTGCACGTTCGGCTGGGGGCAGGTCCGGCACTGGTGGCTGCCCTGTGCACTGCTGCTGTTGTGCATTCCGCTCCCCGACCTCGTCCTCAGTGCCGCCGCACTGCCGCTGCAGTTGCGGGCTTCCGCGATTGGCGCTGCGCTGCTCGAGTGGCGTGATGTCCCTGTCCTGCTCGACGGCAACATCATCCATTTGCCCGGCCACCCGCTTTTTGTGACCGAAGCGTGCAGCGGTTTGCGCTCGCTCTCCGCGCTTGCCGCGCTCGGGCTGCTCATGGGAGGGATGATGCTGCGTCATCCGGCGGCTCGTGTGCTCGTACTTGTCCTCGCGATTCCGCTTGCCGTACTGCTGAACGGACTGCGTGTTTTCCTGACCGGCTACCTCGTTTTCTTCATCAGACCGGAGTTCGGCACAGGCTTCATGCATTTGACCGAAGGCTGGCTGATTTTCCTGGTAGCGTTCGGCATTCTCGCATCGCTGACCACACTCATCGCACGAGCCGAGCGCATCCGATGGCTGCACTGAAACGCGCGCCCGGCTGGGCGCCGACGCTGATCCTGCTTGTGGGCTGCGCCCTGACGCAGGGCGGCCGAACGCAGCGGAGTATGGCGTTGCGTGAGCCGCTGCAATCGGTGATTCCATCCGTCATCGAGGATGCACACGGGACGGATGTGCAACTCAGCGAATCGGAGCAGAGGGTCGCCGGGATGACGGATTATCTGCTGCGGACCTACAATCCCGGGGGAATCGCCGCGGATTCGGCCGCAGCCTGGTCGGTTTATGTCGGCTACTACGACCAGCAGGCGCGCGGTCGCACGATTCACTCTCCGAAGAACTGCCTGCCCGGTGGAGGCTGGGAGGCGCTCGCATCATCACGCAGCACACTCGAAACGGTGCAGGGTCCAGTCACGGTGAATCGTTATCTGCTGCATCGCCGCGGCCAGCACGCGCTCGTGCTGTACTGGTACCAGGGGCGTGGGCGAGTCGAAGCCAACGAATACAAGGTGAAGTTCAACCTGCTGAGGGATGCGCTACTGCACCGCCGTTCGGAGGAAGCGCTGGTCCGCATCGTAGTCCCGGTCACCACGTCCGAAGCAGAAGCATTCGCACGCGCACAGTCGGTTGCAGTGACGCTGGTACCCGCTCTGTACCGTGCCCTGCCCATCTGATTCACAGCAACCAGGCAGCAACAGATGCAGGTTTACGCAGACAAGGTCTGGAAGTCGTTTCTCTGGCAGGGCGGTGCGCAGATCACGGGACAGATCGTATCCTGGCTTTCGACGCTCATCGTGGTGCGCCTGCTTACTCCCGCCGACTATGGTCTCGTGTCTCTCGCGATGCTGTTCGTCGGGTTCTTCTACATGCTGGCGGATCTCGGATTTGGGGCCTCGGCCATCCAGGCGAAGGAACTCGAGACCGTTCAACTGCGCGAGCTGCTCGGGTTGGCGATTTCCGCCAATACCATCCTCGCGGTCGTGACCTTTTTCGGCGCACCGCTGATCGCCGTGTTTTTTCATGAACCGCGGCTGGCCGCGATGGTACGCGTACTCGCCGCGAACTTCCTGCTGATCGCGATCTATTCGCTGCCGCAGGCGCTGCTCATGCGCGACCTCGATTTTCGGCTGAAGGCGCGCGCCGATGTAGCCGCCACCGTCACGTCGGCGGTGACTTCGCTCACGCTCGCTGCCACGGGCTTCGGGGCGTGGGCGCTGATCGGCAGCATGCTCGCACTGAACACCGCGCGCGTGGTGTTCTACTATCGCGTCCGACCTGTTCTGCTAATGCCGAAGTTTTCGGTGGATGCCGCGAAGCCGCTGGTCCACTTCGGCGCACTTCTTACCATCGATCGCGTCGTCTACTACTTCTACGGCCAGGCGGATATCGCGATCGGCGGGAAGGTGCTCGGCTCGCAGGCCCTCGGGATCTACACCGTTGCGCTCACCCTCGGCTCCATGCCGCTGGGAAAAATCATCCCGGTGATCACGCAGGTTGCGTTCGCCGCGTTCTCACGGATCCAGGATGATCTCGATCGCGTAAACCGGAACCTGCTGAGGGCGGTGCACCTGGTCAGCCTGGTCGCGTTCCCGGCGCTGTTCGGACTCTCAGCCGTCGGTCGGGACCTGATCCCGGTTGTTCTCGGCGACAGTTGGCTCGCAGCAGCGGTGCCGTTTCAACTGATCTGCCTTGTGCTTCCGCTCAAGGCGATCAACTCGATCTACTCGCCCGCATTGCTCGGTGTCGGCCGACCGGGGGTGAACCTCGTCAACGTCGGAGTGTCGAGCGTGATCATGATCACCGGCTTCCTGTTCGGCGTGCACTACGGCATCAACGGCCTCGCGATGACCTGGGTCATTGCGTATCCGATCGCCTTCCTCGTGACCACCGGTCTCACCGCGCGTGTGTTGCGGCTGCGAATCTCGAGACTCTTCAGGCCGATGCTGTGGCCTGCGTGTCTGAGCAGCGCGATGTACCTCATGGTTACTGCGGCCGGCCAACTTGCCACTGGCCGCCCCGTCTACGAGCGCCTGACGATTATGGTGCTGCTGGGTGCGATCACCTACTCCACCGTGACCTGGTTCTGGAATCGAACATCGCTCGATGACATTCGTCTCGTGTTCAACCCCTGAGTCGTGAGGCGGGGGCCCGCAGGCTTCGCCGCTGGCTGGCTGATGCTCATCGCCGCCGCAACGCTGCTGCCGGAAAACTCGGCTGCGGTCGGCAGTGGGCTATGCATTCTGTGCGGGGATCGAGGTCTGGCCGATGCAATTCTGAACTGCCTGATGTTTGCTCCGCTCGGCCTGAGCCTCCGACTCGCCGGCGTACGGCTGCGCACGGTCGTTCTGATTTGCTTCGCGGCTTCGATGCTCATTGAGGTCGCCCAGGTCTCCATCGTCGCAGGACGGGATGCCACGCTCGGCGACGTCGCTACCAATACACTGGGAGGCTGGCTCGGTGCAGTTGCAGCGCGCGGACTGCCTCTGCTGCTACACCCCACATCGAGGCAGGCGTGGCGATTACTCGTGGCAGCGTCGGTTCTGAGCGTGCTGCCAGCCGCACTGTTTTCACTGCTCACCCAGCCATCGGTCCCGGTCGGTGAATACTGGGGACAGTGGAATCATCAGCTTGGTGACAATCCTGCGTACAAGGGCTCCGTTGTCACGGCTTTTCTCGGCAGCGTACAGGTGCCGCCGAACCGGGTCGATACACCCGCCGTAATGCAGTGGGCGCTCGAGACGCGTCGCCCGCTCGAGCTGGAATTCGTTGTTGCCGCCCCACCAGCACGGCCGGCCACACTGTTCAGCATCGGCGATGCCCGCGAACGGGAGCTACTCTGGGTTGCGGTAGATGGTGCTGACCTGCTGGTGCGCTGGAGAATGCGCTCGGCCGATCTGCAACTCGATCGGACCACGTTTCGGCTCGCGGGCGCAATGCAGGGGCTACGTGCGGGTGTGGTTGTGCACGCACGCATTCAGCGCGCTCACGATCGCGTGACGGCGGAGGTCGCCGGCAGAAGGACCACGGCACGGGTACGCACGACCGCTGCATGGACACTGCTCTGGCATCACGAACGACTTTCCACCGTAACGTCTGCTCTGCTTTCGGCGATCTGGATGGCCCTGCTTACGGCCCCTGTTGCAGGCGCGATCATCGTCTGCGGCAGCGCCGTCCGATACAGCGTGCTGTACCTGTTGCTCCACGTGCTCAGCGCGAAGCTGTTCAGCCTTGCCCCGCCCGAATTCGCCGCATGGCTCGCGATGACAGGTGTGCTGACCACGGGCATCATGGCTTCGCGGCGCATGCGGCGCGAACCGGTGCATCACGTCGCGCGTCCCAGAACCTTCGCCTGACCGGATGCGATCGTTCGTAGAGTAAGGCTGCCACGGATTGTTGCGTGTGTGCAGCAATGACTAACCCGATACTCGCCGCATAAAGAATCCCGTACACGCATCCAAGTTGTTTGACGATGGAATTTTAGCGCATGTGTTAACACGCACGCGGTGAGCGCGAGTGTGAGCGTATGCGGATTGCCTTCGTGTGAGCGCTACTCGCATCCTGGAGTTTTCATTTTGGCGAACCTGGGGACTGCCAGCGTTGGATATAAGCCGGTCGCCGGGTCGGGGCAGAGCCTCGACCTGGTGATGTTGCGTGCATTTCGCGGTGCCACAGATCCAGCGATAAAACTGCGCGCCCTTGCTGCGCTGGATCCGGAGCGTGCGATCGAGTGGATGCTGGCTTCGCGCAGCGATTCGGTTGCCGGGATCCGCACATCGGATGGTGCGGCTGTCCTGCTCGAGATCGTCAGGCGCGCCTCTGCGGCGGGTGATGATTCCGTGCTGCTCCGTAGCGCGACCGCAGTGAGCCAGCAGCCGACGCTGGCGAGCGCGGACCTGCTGGTCGAACTGGTCAGGGCCATGGACAGGAACATCGTGGCGCCGGCACTCGGATCGGTTGCACGCAGTCTGGTCGCTGGCGGTGCGGCCCAACCCGAGCTGGTCGCGCTGGCGGCGGAGGCTGCGGTTGCCGCGGGTCATGCCGCCGAAGCCGAGCAGCTCATCACACAGCTTTCCCGCGAGGCACGTACACCCACGCGCATCCGGCAGGTTCAGCAACTGCAGCAGATGCTCCCGGAGGCTCAGCGCTCCGTTCGCATCGCGCTGCTGAGCAGCTATACGATAGACCCATTACGCGCCTGGCTGGAGGTCGAATGCCGGAACGCCGGGCTGAACGCGCAGGTCTACGTCGCGCCATTCAATAGCTGGGAGCGCGAAATGCGCGATCCTGGCTCCGCCCTGTTTGCGTTTACCCCGGACATTGTTTTTGTCGCGGCGGCAGTTGATGACCTGATTCCGGACCTGCGATCATCTATTGGCCAGCCTGCCCTCACGGCAGCCGGCGATGCCGCGCTCGACCGCGTGTTGTCCTCCATCACTGCGTTTCGACAGCAGAACCATGCGCCGGTTGTGGTCCACAGTTTTTTCAGCGCAACTGATGAGGCCGGGGATGCTTCCGGTTCACGTGCGGCCTGGCTGGCTGAACTGAACGCAAAGCTCGCAGCCGGTGCGGCGCAACTGGAGCGCTGTTATCCGCTCGATCTGGGTGAGGTCCTCGCCTCCGCCCCGGCCGCGGCGGATGATGCGCGCCTGCGCCACCTCGCGCGGATGCGGCTGACGCACGCCGTGTTGCCGGAACTCGCCCGCGCCTCCGTCCGACGCATCGTTCCGGCGCTTGGCCTCACACGCAAATGTGTCGTGCTCGATCTCGACAATACGCTCTGGGGCGGCATCGTCGGCGAGGTTGGAACCGACGGGCTCAGGCTGGGCGAATCGTCTCCCGGGTCCGAATACGTCGAATTCCAGTTGTATCTAAAGGCGCTGACCCGCAAAGGTTTCCTGCTCGCGATCGCATCGAAAAACAACGAGGCCGACGCGCTCGATGCGTTGCGCAACCACAAGATGATGGTGCTTCGGCCGGAAGACTTCGTTGCTTCACGTATTAACTGGCTACCGAAGCCGGACAATCTGAGATCGATTGCGGAAGAGCTGAACCTCGGCCTCGATGCATTCGTGTTTGTTGATGACAATCCGGCCGAACGTGCGCAGATGCGCAGGGCGCTCCCGCAGGTGCTCACGGTCGAGCTTCCCTCCGATGCCGCATTGTACCGGAAGGCCCTCGAGGAATTGCCGGGACTGCAGCGTCTCGACGTAACGGAAGAGGACGGGAAGCGCACGCAGCTTTACCAGGCCCGTCGTGCCCGCGAAGACGCACGCGCCGGGGCGGAGTCGCTCGACCAGTTCCTGGCATCGTTGTCGCTCGTCGCGCGGGTCGGAAAAGCCGACAGGCAGTCGACGCGGCGAATCCAGCAGCTCTTCGAGCGAACGAATCAATTCAACCTCACAACTCGCAGGTATGATCTGCCCACCATCGAGGAACGTGCAGCGGCCGACGACTGGCGGGTTTATCAGGTATCCGCGAAAGACCGGTTCAGCGACCATGGGCTGGTGGGTGCCGCAGTGGTTCGAGCCAACGGGCCGGAGTGGTCCATCGAGAATCTCGTGCTCTCCTGCCGACTCATCGGCTACGGCGCGGAGACCGCGTTGCTTGCGACAATCGAGCGGGATGCGATCGCATGCGGGGCACACTCGCTTTGCGGCGAGTTTCTGACTTCACCGCGCAATCAGCCTGCACGCGAGTTCTACCGGAACCATGGCTTCACGCCGGAGAGTGAGGCGCGCGAAAACACGCGCTGGCGGCTCGATCTGACACGCTCGCGCGTCGCAGTTCCACAATGGCTGGAGGTGGTACACGATGCGTCCTGAGGTGGTGATCTCCCGCGCGCTCGGGGTGGAGCCGGGTGCAATCACGGATGACAGTTCGAGTGCGACGCTCCAGAACTGGGATTCGATGGGCCACATCACTCTGATTCTCGAGCTGGAATCGCACTACGGTGTGCACTTCTCGATCGAAGAGTCGCTCGTGATGAAAGACTGTGCGACGATCAAGCAACTGCTGGTCACGAAAGGAGTGCGTTGGTAGCCACCGTTCAGGCGGGAACCGGGCCGGCTGTGGTTCGGGTTGCGCGCGAACACGCGGAACTCCTGGCCGAGTTCTACCGGAAGACCTGGGATGAGAATGCGAGCCGGGCCGGTGTGCTGCTCTCGCGCGCATTGCAGGCGCGCACCAACCTGCACGGCCGCGATCAGGATGTGCCGACCTTCGTGTTCATCGACAACGAACGCATCGTCGGCCACCTCACTACGATTCCGATCCTGCTGTGGAACGGACGCGAGGAGCTGCGCGCGCACTGGCTGAAAGGCCTGATGGTTCTGCCGGAGTACCGCAACGGCCCGGTCGGGTTCATGCTGGTACGGGCTGCTCTGGCCGCGGTCGAAAATGCGCTGGCAGCCGTCGTCGCGACCGATGCACGACGGCTGTTCACTGCGCTCGGCTTTCGCGACCTCGGCGTGCTCGCCAATCGGATCCGAGTCTTCGATGCACGCGAAGTGATACAACGGCTCGCGGACAGTCCGCTCGCGCAGCAACTCTCGCCGCGCGTGCGGGCTGTGCTTCGCTGGACGGCACACCCGGGCTGCATCCCCTTCGTCAGCGCCGCGTTGCAGGCGGGCGCGGGCGCTTACACCGCCGTGCGCGGCCGTACACGCCAATGCGGGCGCATCATGCCTGTCTTCCCGGAGAGCGCCGAACTCCATGAACTCTGGCGTGCGATGCGCAGCGGCATCGACTGCGCTCCCGCACGCGGTCCGGATTACCTGGTACAGCGGTACGGGCTCGGCCAGGGTTACCGGTGGATCACCGTGCACAGGAATGGCCGACTCCGCGGGTTTGCCGCGCTGCGCCCGCCGACTGCGCGCGGCGACGAGCGACTGAATGGCGTTCGCGTCGCAACGCTCTCGGATGTGATCGCGAACACGGATGACAGCGAAACGTTGCTCGATCTCGTGCACACCGCCGAACAGGTCGCGCGAGGCCTCGACGCGCACGTGCTCATGTGCAGTGCCTCGCATCCGCGCCTGCTGCGTATTCTCGACCGGCGCGCTTTCGCGCCATACCCAGGCAACGTCCACATGCTGATTCGACCGAACGGTGCGGATTGGCCCGGAATAGACCACTGGTGGTTCACCCGCGGCGACAGCGCCGCTGATGAGGCGTTCTAATGCCCCCGATAGCGTTTCCCGAAGGGAAGAAGTTTGCATTCACGATTCTCGACGACACGGATGTTGCCACCGTCGAGAACGTCGCGCCGCTGTATGCGCTGCTCGAAGAACTCGGGATGCGCACGACAAAAACGGCTTGGCCGCTCCCCTGTCCGGAGGGAAGTCGGAATTTCAGCAGTTCGCAGACACTCGCGGACCCGGAGTACCGCGATTTTGTGCTGTCCCTGCGCGACAAGGGCTTCGAAATCGCATGGCACGGAGCGACCATGGAGTCGAGTCGCAGGGACCGAACCATCGAAGGGCTGGAACGCTTCCGTGAAATCATCGGCAATTATCCGCGGCTGTTCGCGAATCATTCGTTCAATCGCGAGAACCTGTACTGGGGCGCCGACCGGGTGGACCAACCGCTGCTCAAGGCGGTTGTGCAGCGTGCTGCGCCGACCCCGGCTGACTTCTACCTCGGGCATGTAGAAGACTCTGCCTTCTGGTGGGGCGATCTCTGCCAGCAGCATCTCGAATACGTGCGCAATCTGACCTTCGAGGATGTGAATCTGCAGCGCGTCAACCCGTCGATGCCGTATCACGATCCCGCGCGTCCGCTTGTGAAGTGGTGGTTCTCCTGTACGGATGCGGAGGACTGCCACGAATTCAACCGACTGCTCCGACCCGAGCGGCTCGAGCGTCTCGTACGGGAGGGAGGGTACTGCATCATCGCGACCCACCTCGGCAAGGGATTCGTCCGGGATGGCCAGGTGGATCGACTCGCGCGCAAACGACTCGAAGCGATCGCCGCGCGCGACGGCTGGTTTGTGCCGACTTCGACGCTCCTGGATTTCCTGCGTGCACAGCGCGGCGGAGAATCCGGTCTGCCGACGCACGAGTGGGACCGCATGCAGTGGAAATGGGCGCGCGATATGGTGCGCCGCCGCCTCGCGCAACATCGCGCCCACGAACTGAACGCCTGAAGCAATCGTGCCCGCCCTGCGCGAGTTCCTGCCGTCGGATGTTGAAGCGGTTGCCGCGCTGCGACCGCTCGTATTCCGCTATTCGCACTGGACAAACCCGACCGACCTCGCCGCGTACATCCACTCGGTGTTCTTCGAAAATCCGTGGTGCGACACGGCGCTGCCGTCCTTCGTGTATCAGAGCGGAGGGAAAATCGTCGGATTCCTCGGGATCCTGCCGCGGCATTTCCGACTTGGTGAGACTCTCCTGCTCGCGGGCGTACCGACGCAGTACATGGTGCACCCGGAGTATCGCGGGATCGGCGGCACACTTCTGGTCCGCGCCGCACTCGCCGGTCCGCAGGATCTGCTGCTGGCGGACGTTCCGAACACACAATCCCACCGCATGTGGGTTTCCCTCGGCGGCTCATCGATTCCCGAGTACGGTATTTCGTGGATGCGACCTGTGCGGTTCCCAGGGAAGGTCGGAACTACGGTGGCAACGGGCCTGTGCGGCACGCGGTTCCGCGGCCCGCGCTCGCTTGCAGCACGAGTGCTCTATTACGAACCGCGATCTCCCGACTACACGATCGAGCCACTCACTGCCTCGGCAATTTCCCACGCTCTGCGACGGGTCACCGCCGAGCCCGAACTGCACCCCATCTATACGGATGCGAGTTTCGAATGGCTGACCCGGGAGGCCGCACAGAAGTGGCCCAATAGCAGAATCGAAGGTGGCGTCGTCCGCGTGAATGGCGAGCCGATCGGCTGGTTCATGTATGTGGTCGGCACCGATGCGAGTGCGCAGGTGCTCCAGGCGGTCGCGACGCATGAATGCGCACCGCAGTTGATGCGCGCGCTGTTCGCACACGCGCGACGTGCAGGGGCCGTCCGTCTCGCGGGTCGCCTCGATCCGCGCCTCGCGCAGGCAATCCGGAACACGCACGCGACAATTCGGCAGACTTCTCCCGGAATGCTGGTACACAGTCGCAATCGTGACCTGCTCGATTACCTCGTCCATGGAAACGGCATACTCACCGGACTCGAAGGAGAATGGTGGATGCGCTTCTGATTCGGTTTCCGCAGGTGTTGCGGCCATACAACGCTCCACCCTGCCTGCTGCACCAGTCTCCTGAAAGAAAAGTGGCGCCACTGCAACAGGATAGAGTCCGTTCCCGCTTTCCTGTATCCGGGAATGCGCCTTGCCTTCCCCGGGCCCCGCCACAACGCCGCAGTTGAAATGTCTTTGAACGGATGACGATGCCTGAGTTCACCCTGGCTAACGCATTTCTCGCCGCCGCTCGCAAATACGTCGAGCGCCCTGCACTTGTCGCAGGGAGGGAACGGTTGTCGTACGGCGAACTCGCCCAGCGCGCAACGGACTGGAGCGCGACCATCCGGGCCGTCGCGCCAACCGATGCGATGCTGGTCGGGGTATTCGCCAGCCGCAGCGCAACGGCGTACACCGGTATCCTGAGCGCGCTGATCAGCGGTTTCGGGTATCTGCCCCTCAATCCGCATTTCCCAACCGAGCGCAACGCCCGCATCCTCGCGCTCTCCGATGTGCGTGTGCTGATCGTGGCCGCGGAAGCGACACAGCAACTCGATTCGCTGCTGGCCTCGGCGCTCCAGCCGCTCACGATTCTGCTTCCCGATCATGCATCTGCAGCGGCGTGGCAGACCGGGCACACTCGCCACCGATTCATCGCAGCGTGCGATTTCAGGCGTGGCTGCATCGTAGCATCCGGCGTCGATGCCGATCCTGCTGCGACTGCGTACCTGCTCTTCACCTCCGGAAGCACGGGCGAACCCAAAGGTGTGGCGGTCAGCAACATGAACGTGGGTGCGTATGTCACCCATGTGTGCGAGCGGTACGGCATCAGCGAAAACGATCGCTTCAGTCAGATGCCGGACCTCACCTTCGATCTGAGCATCCAGGAACTGTGGCCGTGTTTCTCGAGTGGCGCGTGCCTCTGCGCGGTTCCGAAGAAGGCGACGTTCCAGCCCTCCGCCTTCATCCGGGAACACGCGATCACGCTGTGGACATCGGTTCCGTCCGTGGTCTCGTTCATGGATCAGATGCACGTGTTGAAGCCAAACGCCTTTCCGACGATTCGCTGGAGTGTGTTCTGTGGCGAGGCGTTGACACTGGCGCAGGTTCATGCGTGGGAGCGCGCAGCGAGCAATTCGCGCATCGAGAATCTGTATGGCCCGACCGAAGCAACCGTCGCCAGCACCGGCTACCCGTGGAATCCGGAATTCTCTTCGGCCGATTGCATCAATGGCATCGTTCCGATCGGCTGGTCATTTCCGCATCAGCGCGATCGCATCGTCGACTCCGAGGGTTTCGAGGTTGCCCCGGGGCAGACCGGCGAACTCTGTCTCGCCGGCCCGCAGGTTACGGCCGGATACCTGAATGATCCGATACGCACGGCGGAACGGTTCGTCCGCCTTCCCGACTCCAGCGAACTCTGGTATCGAACCGGCGACCTCGCCTTCCGCACCGAAACCGGCTGCATGCATTTCGCCGGGCGCCGGGATGATCAGGTCAAGATTCGCGGTTACCGCGTGGAGCTTCAGGAGATCGATGCAGCAGTGCGCAGGGCGAGCGGGCTGGATGGTGTGGTGTCGCTTGCCTGGCCGGTCCGCGGGGGCAGCGCGGATGGGATCGTGAGCTTTGTCTGCGGAACGGACGAGCTCGATTCGCTGCAGGTGCTCGAGCGCTGCAGGACCGTGCTTCCGGACTACATGGTCCCCAGTCGGCTGCTGGTCATTCCAACCTTTCCGCTCACGGCAAATGGAAAGGTGGATCGCAGGAAACTCACCCAAATGCTTTCCGGAGAGGCGGGATGATGACGAGAGAGGAAATCACGGCGCGCGTGCGTCAGTGGATCACGACACACAAGCAACTCGGATCCGATGCAGGCGGGCTCGAGGACGGGACGGACCTGATCGCGTCGGGGCTGCTGGACTCCTTCGATTTCGTGCAACTGCTCGCCTTCACGGAGCAGCTCGTGGGAAGCGAGATTGACCTGTCCGACATCGATGTCGACAGTTTCACGACGCTCGGCGGGTTCTGCGCGCACGCCGCCGGTCAGACACAATCGCTCACTCCTTCCGCGTGATCCCATGACAACCAACACCGTGGTAGACACCTACTCCGAACTCGCGGATACCTACGATGGCACCGCGAATGCACGCTCGTGCTGGGGCACCGACACTGAGCGCATCATCAACCTGCTCGAGCCGCGGCCGACCGATCGCGCGATTCTCGATGTAGGTTGCGGTGCGGGCGGTGCACTCCTCGCCCTCGCCCGCAAGGCTGCGCCCGGCACACAGTTCATCGGTGTGGAGCCGGCAGAGAACCTGCGCAACCGCGCACGGGAGATCACAGGGGAGTACGACAACATCACGTTGTACGATGGCGTCTTCGAAGACCTCCCGCTCGCCGAAAAATCGATCGACTACATGTTCAGCATCAACGCGTTCCACTGGTGCCCCGACGCGGAGCGCGGTGCAGGTGAAATCGGCAGAGTGCTGCGGGACACGGGCGCCATGGATCATTTCTTCATCGGGCGCAATATGGGACGTGAGTTCATCCAGGCGACCACGCCGGTGTTCCTCCGTTTCATGGGCCCGCGCGCGCTGCTCGACGCGACCATGATGCGCCAGCACTTCACGGTCGAATCCGCGCAGGAGCTGTTCGATCGACACTTCGAGCCTGGCCGCGTGAGTGTCACCGAATCGTACATCACCTACTACGATACCGTGGACGGGCACCTCGGCTGGTGGGTTCGCATCGCGCCGCAGTTAATCGCCATTCCGGAAGAAAAGCGCGCCGACTTCGATGCGGCCATCCACGACGCGCTCGGCCGGCTCGGCCCGCCCGACCGCATCCCCTACACGATGCACACGATTCGGGCGCAGATTCGCTGATCCCGCAGCCCGTCAGGCAGCGCGAACGATCAATTTCCCCGGGCTCCTGTGTGAAGCGGAAGCCCGGGGATTTGCTTCCGCCTTCCACGCCACCGCCGCTTTATCCGTTTCTGTCGCCGTCCCCGTCCCCGTCGCCTTGCCGTTGTTTGCTCAACCGGCAGTGGCTTCCCTGCGTGTGGGCTCCCACACCGCGTTCCTGTCGCCATGCAGCGCGCGCACGGTTGCGTGCAGGGCGGCCAGATTCCCCATCACGAGGTACGTCGGAAATGCGAGCACTGCCGGCGTCGGGCGGGTGCGCGGGAGGAACAGGGCAGCGAGTCCGAGCGCGACGCAACCCGTCACGGTGAGCACGACGGCGAGAGTAGCGGGATGTGCCGGCGCGACGAACGGGATCGCAAGCAAGGCTGCAACCAGCGCCCAGGGCACCAGCCAGCGGCAGATCTTGTGGCTCCACAGCATCCATGCGAACGCGCCGTACTGCAGCGGGTTCAGCAGTCTGCGCATCGAGGCGAGGGTTTCCATCCCGCGGGTCATTGTGCGCACCTTGCGCTGGTACTCGCGGCGGAGGTTCGATGTACGCCGTACAAAACAGATGGCATCGTCGACGGACACGGCGCGATAGCCGTACTCGCGCGCGATCAGGGCAGCGGCGAAATCGCGACTGAGCCCCTCCTGCAGCCTGACCCGATGCAGGTGTTCGCGGATCGCGTAGAAGCAGCCCGACGCGCCGATGATGCCGTACACGCGCGTCTCGAGCCGCCGCACCGTCATCTCATAGTTGACGTAGCGCGACTCGCCCGGATTCACGTTGTCGCCGAGTGTCGAGACGCTGACGTCGCGTCCCGATGCGAGTCCCACCTCGGGATCGGCGAACGCGGTGATCAATCGCTTGAGGGAATTCTGCTCGATGCGAATCGAGGCGTCGGTGTTCACGACGATGTCGCCGGTGAGTTCGAGTGCGGCCGCATTCTCGGCCGCGGTTTTCCCGTTGCGCGTTTCCATGCGCAGCAGACGGACGCCACGATCGGCGTAGGACTGCACGATCTCATCGGTACGATCGGTCGATGCATCGGACACGATCAGGATTTCGCGACGATCTGCCGGGTAATCGAGCGCCAGCAGGCTTTCGATTGTCGCGGCGATCTCATGTTCCTCATTGTAGGCGGGCACGGTGATGCTGATACGCGGCCATTCGCTTTCGAATGTACGAATCGCCCGGCTTTTTCGTCTGCCCACGAATACCAGCAGTGCGGGATACACAACGTAGGCGTAAACCGGGATGAGCAGGGCGAACGCACAGACGATCAGGGCAGCGATTTCAGACATGGACGGGCCTCTTACCGGTTATCCTGTAGTACAGTTTTTCGTGTGCGGTCAGCCACGGTCCCCGGGAGAACTGCCGGTGCAGCCGGGTCAGTGCGCGGTGGGCGAGCTGGCGCCGCTGCGCGGGATTCGTCAGCAGATTGATGACCGCACGTGCGATCAGAACGCCGTCCGGCCGGTCGACCAGGATGCCGCAGCTTTCATCGATGACATCGGGTACGCCACCCACGCGGGTCGCAATTACGGGGACCTGCGCTTCCAGCGCTTCGAACAGAACGATCGGCGTGCCTTCCGTTCGCGAACTCAGTACCAGCACATCGAAGGCGCGGAGCAGGGAAGCGGCGGGGGTGATGCTGCCGGCAAAGTGCACGCGTCCGCCGAGCTGTCGACGGTTTGCTGCCTTCTGCAGGGCGGCGGATTGTGGACCATCGCCGATGATGGTTGCGCCGATCTGTCGGTCGGGAATGCGCGCAAGCGCGTCGATCAGCAGGTCCGGTCCCTTTTCCCAGCTCAGCCTGCCGACCCAGCCGATCTGGTGGCCATGCATCGGCAGGCCGAGTCGGTAGCGTGCTTCCTCACGCGACAGCAGCGGGACGGGCAGCGGTGCGGCATTGCGGATCAGGTGCACGCGTCCGGGTGGCACACCCGCCCGTACCAGTTCATCGGACATCGGCGAGGAAACCGCGATGACCGCATCGAAGCGTGAGAAGGCGCGGCGCTGGATGAATTCGTAAAGTCGGTTGCGTACGCCGCCACGGGTAAAGCCGTGTGCCGTAGTGATGGTTGGAATATGCTCTCGCCGCGCCGCCAGCGCGTCGATGATGTCCGGACGATAGCCGTGCGTGTGCACCACGGTCGGGGCAAGCTCGCGACACAGCCGACGCAGCGCGTCGTATTCCCTGCCGTATGCGCGGGCCGGTACACGCACGACATGAAGCGGTGCTCCCGTCGCGCGGTACGTCGCGAGGAAGCCACACTCGATCGAGGCCTCCGTTTCGGGGGCTATAACGGCGACGAGCTGAGCATCATGCGCGCGCTGACGCAGTCCGGCCACGAGCGACTGTACCACCTGCTCGAGTCCACCGGTCGGAGCGGGCGCCAGCACGTGCAGGATGCGCATCGTGTTACGCGAGCCGCGCAATCGCCGGCAGGCTCAGTCCGGTCCGCGCACTGGTATCGCGCATCAGTGCATCCGCAAAAAACTTGGTCGCCCAGCTCAGCATCTCGTACCGCCCGTATTCGCCGTAGAGCGGGGAAGACCCGGCGATCGCGCCGCGCACCCCGCCGATCGGTGAACTCGAGTTCTGCCGCTGTTTCAGGAAGGTGAGGACCGGTTCGATTTTCTCGAGCCAGGTTTTGTCGCCCGTGATTGCGGCGAGCCGCAGCCAGTTGTTCACCATCTGCGCATCACCGGTGAGGCAACTGTACGGAGCAACCGCTCTCCATTTGGCATCGAGCCGACCGGCAATCCAGCCGTCGGGCCGGACAACTTCCTGGATCGCGCGGCCGGTGCGCGCGGCGGCACGAAGCAGCCGGTCGTCCTGGAGAACTCGCCCGCCTTCCAGCAGTCCGCGCATCGCGTATGCGATGGTATGCAGCAGCGGATGCTCGGCATCGTTCAGGCAGCAATCCGGGAACCAGCCATTGTCGTGCTGAGCCGCAGCGACCCGGCGGAGGATACGAGCCGCGCACGAGGAGTAGCGCGGCTCGTGCAGCACCTGCCCGGCTTCTGCGAGTGCCCACGCGGTGCGTGCGTTGTACGCGGTTGTATCGCTGCGCGCAAACTGCGAGTTGCATTGTGTCCACTCGCCGCCATGTTCGACGGAAACGAGAAAGTTCGCGGCGCGTCGCAAGGCGTGTTCGAAAACATCGCGACCGGTTTCCTCGAGCGCGGCAACCCACCCGAGCATCACCTGGCCGGTATTGAAGATGGCCGGGCCTGCGGTCTGCCCGATCACACCGCCCTGGACCGCACCCGAAGGCAATTGTACTTCGATCTCCCAGAGCGCGGCGCGCGTCGCGCGCGAGGCGAGTTCCGCCTGCGCTCGCCAACGTGCCGCGGTGTAGAGCGTCGGAATGATGTAGCCGGTCGTTTCCGGATAGGATGGCTGCCAGCCGCTTTCCCGGAAGTACGGATTCCAGATCAGACTGAACCCGCGCGCGATGCCGTCGTCCGGTGTAGCATCCTGCGCACGCACCAGCCAGTCGAGTGCTTCGACCAGGTGAACGTGATGGTTCTGCTGAACCGGGTTCGGTTGCAGCAGTTCACGTGCTTGTTCGGCGCGTGCAATTCGGCTCAGTGCGGGCACGGCCCGCAGGTCGGCAAGCTGACCGAGCATCCAGCGCGCGGGGCCATTCAGTCGGTTCTCCACCGTGTCACTCGCTGTTCGTATAGGAGATGTGTCTGCGCGCGAACCGCGCGCCGAGAAGCAATAGCCGATGTGCACGCAGATGCGTGCGTCGGAAGACCCAGCCGTTTCCCTTGCAACTGACCTGGGTCGCACCGAATCCCTGCTTGAACCGGTACAGCCCGTGCGCCGTGTGTGTGGTTGCTTCGGCTCCTGCAGGGGTGCCGCCCAGGTTGTAGACCCGGTGCCCTGCCCGCGCACAAAGCTGCATGATTCGCCAGTGCGTCCACGCAGCCGCGCTGCGGCGATACCCTTCAGGCGTCGAGCCGCCCAGCAGGTAGAACGCGCGCCCGTTGCCCCAGCCGATCAGCACCACGTTCAGCAGAACGGGACCGGCGAACGTCGCAAAACAGGACGTGCCCCACGGCGCATCCAGGCTCGCTGCCGCGCCTGCCGCGAGTGCCGGGGTCGCTTCGAAGAATTCGCCCCGACGCCGCGCACGGTGCGCCGCCTCAGACTGCACCGCGTGAAGCTGCTCCACCGCTTCGCAACCGCGCAGCACCTGCAGCGTCCAGCCCTCGCCTTCTCCCCTCCGGATATGTCTGCGCTGCGTGCTCGAACAGGCGGCGATCAGCGTTTCTGCGGTTGCCCGACCCAGATCAATCCGATGTTCGACGCGTGAACCTCCGGTCGCGGCAGGAGCATCGAACGAATGCATCGCAACCTCGGCTGCACCCTGCGCGGCAAGTGCCTGCGCCAGGCGATGCGCGGCGACCGCCGCATCAACACCGGGTCGCGTGGCCGGACAGGTCGCGAGCACCGCATGTCGGGGAATCTGACTGAGTCTGCACACACTGCGTGTGCCCAGCGCGATCGCCTCCGGGCCGTTCCCGTTCTCCGCGAGCGCATAGAACAACTCGCCCTCCGGCAGGCTCACGCCGAGTGCGGCGGGCGTGTGGAAGAATCCTCCGCCGCACAACTTCACGAGCGCGTCCCATTCGCCCGGCGGAGTCGTGCTCACGCGCCAGTTCGCGGTCATTGCGGCTCCTGCCGAACGCGATCCGACACAGAGGGTCGGATTGACCCCACACAGCGGCTTGCCACTGCTGCGACCGCCGACGAGGATGTGACGGAAGTTTCGGGGGAAGAAGGCATGTCGCCCGCGTCGAGCAACCGCGGTGCCGTACTTTCATACGTCCGGCGTTCGGCAAACCACGTGGAATATCAACCGGTTGCGGTTCGAATGCGTTGGGCGCCGCTGTTGACTCGATTCCCGCCCTGTTGCGTGCGGGCAACGCAGACGCAGCAGCGCGAGTGCAGACGCAATCCGCAAACGCGAGTGCAAGCGCAATTGGCGAACGCGAGTGCAGGTGCAATTGGCAACGCGAGCGCGAACGCTTCGGTCCGCGCAAAAAAACAGGTCCCGACGCCTGCGCATCGGGACCCGTTTTTCACGGCTGGAGTTTGTTTACTGGTTCGGCATTCCCCAAGGGTTGTTGTAGCGCGAACCATCCACGACTTCCCACGGACCCCAGAACACGTGCTGTGTCGAGGGTGTCACGCGGTTCTTTTCCGCGCCGAAGGTGATGCTGGCGATGTTCGGCACCGGCGCCGAGGTCGCCTGCAGTCCGGCGTACTGCCATGGCCCGTTCGTCACCTGGCCATTGCTCGTGAGCTTGCGCTTCCACAGGTGCTGGCGTGCCGAGGTGTCGCTCAGCTTCTCGTAGTAGACGACAAACTCGTACCACTCCTGCGAGTTCCACTCGTCGGTGATCGAACCCAGCGTCCAGTCCGGCGAGAGGCTGCTCTCGTTGAAGCGGACCCAGCCATTGGTGCGCCGGTCCTTCACCGAGAACTGCGGGATGTAGCTCGTGTTCTGGATGTCGAGTCCGCCGAAGCGCAGGTGCGAGCCCCAGTTCCACTGGGCAAGCATGAAGTGCGCAGGGCCCGAGCCGCTGCCATTCGGCGTCCAGCGGCTGGAGAACTTCACACGGTAGCGCAGCCACATCTTGTTCATCGACGTGGGCAGCGCCTTGTGCATCTGCGGCGTGGCGGTCGTGCCGCCCGGCTGCGTAACGCGGGCCACCTTGCCGAATACCGGGTCGGAAACCAGGTCGACGTAGCTGTTCACGTTGCGGGCATCCGACCAGCGGAACAGCCCTGCCCGCTGCATCGCGGCATTGTCGGCGAACGAGCGCCAGTCGGTTCCGGCGACCGTCGTGTACGCGCCGCCCGGCGGTGGTGTCGTCGGAGCGGTGACACGAACCGTGGCACTCGCGCTAACACCGGAGAACGAGGCGTTGACCGTGTATGTGCCTGCATTTCCGGGTGCCGTGTAGACACCGGCGTTTGTGATCGTTCCGCCCGTTGCGGACCAGGTCGGCGATACCGTCGAAGACGAGCCATCGCTGTAGCGCGCCGTCGCAGTGAATGTGCGCTGTGCACCGGTCTGCAGATCCACACTCGTCGGCGAGATGGTCAGGCCGGAAACCGTCGGGCTCGGAGTCGGCGCTGTGCCTTCCACGATCACCGTAGAAGTGTCGGCAAACGCGCCGCTGACCGCGTATACCTGGTACGTGCCCGCCTTGTCCGCAGCCGTGTGAACACCGGCACTCGTGATCGAGCCACCGTTCGTGCTGTACGTGATCGGCACAGTCGCGTTCGTGCCATCGCTCATCATCCCGACCGCCTTGAACTGCGTCGTTGCGCCCGGCGCGACCGTGACGCGATACGGCGTGAGATGCACGCCCTGCAGCGTCGGGCCCGACTGCGCGCTCACACGGACCTGCGCCGTGTCGGCCAGCCCGCTCTGGTGGCGCGCGATCACCCGGTACGTCCCGGTGCTGCTCGGCGCCGTGTAGCTGCCCGACGATGTGATCGAACCGCCACTCGCACTGTACGTGACCGTAACAGCACTCGTGCTGCCGTCACTCATCCGGCCGCTCACGGTGAACTGCTGCTTCCCGCCCGGCTGCACCGTCGCCGAGTCCGGAGAAATCCGGATGCTCGTCAGTGTCGGTGCGGTCGGTGCACTGGTCACACGCACGCGCGCCGTGTCGGCCAGTCCGCTCGAGTGGCGCGCAATCACCTGGTAGGTGCCCGCACTGTTCGGCGCGGTGTACCGCCCCGACGAGCTCACACTGCCGCCCGTCGCGCTGTACGCCACCGTCACCGACGACGTGCTGCCGTCACTCATCCGACCTGTCGTCTGGAATTGTACGTTGCCGCCCGTCTGAATCGAGGCGGAATCCGGCGAGATGGAGATGCTGCTCAGGGTAGGTGTGGGCTGCGGCGTGCCGCCGCTGATGTTCGGCATGTTGAACGGGTTCGGATACTTCGAGCCATCCACCACTTCCCAGCGCCCGAGGTACATGTACATCGTCTTCGGGTTCACCTTGTTCTTGTTGCCGCCAAGCTGAATCCCGCGTACCCGCGGCGTCGTCGCACCGCTCAGTTGAACGCCCCAGTACGTCCACGGGTTGTTCGCAATCGTCCCGTTGTTCGTGAGCCGCCGACGCCAGATATGCTGACGCGCAGTCGTCGCGCCCGTCTTCTCCCAGTACGCAACGTACTCCCACCACTCCTTGTCCGACCACTCCGTCGTCACACGGCCCCAACTCGTGCTCCCCGGCAGCGGCTGCTCACTGTAGTTCTGATACGTCCCGTTGATCGAGACGCTCGCGCCGATGATGTACTCGTCCGTATTCGAAAACTCGATCTGCCCGCGCGACTCCGCGCCATCCCACAGCCAGAACGCGAGCTTGTACGAGTTCGCCCACCCTGCAGGCTCCGATGCGACCGTCGTGAAGCCGGGCTCCCACTTCACCCGGAACCGGTACCACATCTTGTCCAGCGGCGTCGGCAGGTCGGCCGACATCTTCGGGACATAGTCGTACTCCGTCGACTGCGCAAACGTCACCCGCAGCGCCTTCCCGAACGTCGGATCCGACACAATGTCGAGCTGGTCGTTCGGATCCCCCGACCGCCACCACCAGAACAGATCCGCCGCCTTCAGATCCGCCCTGCTCGAATATGCACTCCAGTCATTCCCGATCACCGGCGTGTACCCGTTCCCCGTCAGCGCCGCCGACATCGAAACTCCGCCGGGTGGTGTCACCTCAGGCTCCGTCATGACGTCCTGCGTCGCATCCGCACACGCACCCACCGCCGTACAGCTCGCGATCAATGACAGGCTACGCCATTTCCGCTTTGTCCTGCTCCACATGTTCTGCTCCGTCTCCGGCTGCTCGCTGCTTCGCGTCGGCGCAATACCAGACGCCCCGCTACAGCGTTGAGCTGTACCGATCAGGTGTTGGATTTGAATTGAGGGTTGCTGGGCCCAAATGGAACTAAAAGGGACCTGCTTTTTGAGGGGCTCGGAATCGAAATGCCGTCGTCTGCGCAGACTTTTGTTACAGGCTCCCGAATTTCTGAACCGCCGCAGTGTTACTCACAAGGCTGATTCGCGTTTCATGTCGGACTCATGCTTCCATAAGCCAACAAACGCGAAACGGGCCGCCGGCGAAGGATCCACTCCCTTGCCGGCGGCCCGCATTAGCCCCGTCTGCCGCTCCGGTTCCGGTTTCCCGAGTCCTTCGGAGCAGCAGCGCCTCTCGTTCGCAGACACTGTGCCGATCGACGGCTTACGACGTAAGTCCAAGCCAATCAAGCTGTTAAAAACGGGACAGGAATATATTTGCGGCGTCAGAAAGGAAAGATATTAGTGGGAATCACGAAAAATGTAGTAAAATCACCCTGTGTTTGGTCGTTCAAGCATTGCGATCCGTATGTCATGTGTACACCGATCAGTGGTCCGAATTAAGATACGGCCGCGCTTGTTATTGGTACAGTACTCGATTTGAGCCACAGCCGCAAGCCGTCCCTGGCTTCTCCCGTGACTCAACGAAGGAATCAGCGAGCAACGCGATGGGCGGCGCCGCACACGCAGACGGACACGGATCGACAGATACAGTGTGTGGGGGATGCGGGCAGGTTCTGTGTACGAATGAGGCCCCCGCGACCGGGTGGCCGTAAAGGAAGATGTGCGTGTACCTGCAGCGGGGTTGCAGTGCGTGGGACGCGTGATGTGTCGAACGCGATGATCAGCCCGACGATCATGTACAGGAAGGCGCCATATGCCTGCGAGAGGAAGAAGGCAGTGACAACATAGCCGATAACCGTTGCCGCGAATGCCTGACCGAGCGCGTGTTGCGTGAGCGAATCTGGATCGTGCGATCGGGCTGACGAGCGCAGTCCGGTTCTGAAGGCGACAATCAGCATGGCGATGAAGGCGACGAGTCCGGGGATGCCGAGTTCGGCGCCGATCTGGACGAAGGAATTGTGAGCGGCGGACCATTTGAATCCGCGGCCGAACTGCTGCTGGCGACCGCGCTCGGAAAGTGTACCTTCGGCGACGTAGAAGTTATCGGCCCCGACCCCGAGAACGGGTCGGCGCAGCATGTAACCGACGCCGCGCTTCCAGACCTCCATGCGCCCGGTGTCCTGGTTGCCGACCCAGTTGTAGTCGTTGGTGGGGGTGAGCAACGTCTTCATGAGGTCGAGGTACTGGTCGCCGCCGACGGCGGTCATGGCGATGACGGCAGCGGCGAGCGTGAGGATGCGCGAAGTGCGTGAGATGGCGGAGAAGCGGAAGAGCATGAAGATGCCGACCGCGATCAGCCCGAGGAATGCGCCCCGTGACCCGGACCGGACAAAGGCGAGGAGTAGCAGTGGAAGTGCGCCGAGCGCGACCAGTTTCGACAGCAGGCCGGTGCCGCGTCGCATGAAATAGACGCAGAAGGGAAGCGTACAGACGACGAGCATGCCGAGGTCGTTGGCGTCGTAGTAGATGAGGTGGCTGAGCCTGCCGTCGGACATTTCGCCGCGGGCCGCGATGAAGCAGTAGATCGCGGCGCCGGCGATATTCACCAGCATGAATCGCTCGAGGTTTGCCGCACCTCGCACGCCGACCGCAATGAGGACCATCAGCATGAAGGTCTTGCTGAAGTCCGCGATCAGGTATTCGAGGCTGTTGCCCATGTAGATGCCGCCGGGGACCGAAGCAATCACGAGAAGAAGGATGAACCCGGCGATACGGAATCCCCGATTGCGCGAAGCACGCTCGAAGTTCCGATACAGTCCCTGCACCACAAACAGCGCGAGTGCTCCGAGGGTCGCGAGACTGACGACCTGCAAGGCATTGAACAGCGGGATGATATCCTGCAGGCGCCAGACGTAGGTCAGACAGAGAACGGCCACGGCGGAGTGGAAGGTCAGCCAGCGCTGTGGCATGAGGACCGTGTCGCCGGTCCCGTTGTTGTTCCAGCCGGTCATGGCCGGGACGCCGTTGCGCGTGCCGGTGTTGCCGGCGCAGTGGGTGTTTCTGCCTGGCAGCGGTGCACGTTGACGCGGTACACGCGGTAGTCCCAGCGGCTTTTTTCGCTGGAGAACCGCAGCGTGCAGTTGTTCTCGAGCCAGTTGCTCACGGTGTTGTCATCGTCCACGACCATGCCGTAGCGTGTGATCGATGCGACGACCCAGAAGTCCCGATCGTTTACGAGCAGCGAGTCGAGGTAGCTGGTGCGCATCGTAAGTCCGCGGACGTCCAGCTCGGGAGCGTAGTAGCGTGCCACAATCACGGGCCAGGTGAGCACGGCCGTGTTGCGCGAGGTGTCACGGATGAAGCTGAAGGCGGGGCGGTAATCGAAACGTGTCCCACTCGACAGATGCGATGCGGTTGCCGGCGCAACCGAGGCTGCCAGCACGGCGGTCGCCACGCCCAGGGTAAAACCCGATCGATCGGTGAGCCGCTCGTAGAACTGGTAGAGCAGGCCCGCCGCGCTGATGAACACCAGCGGCACCATCGGAAAAGCATAGTCCGCATACACGTCAGTCCGTGTGGATGCGAACAGCAGAAGCAGGAGCGCGCCGGCGCAGCCATAGAACGCCATTGCGCCCCAGCTTCTGCGTTCCCGTCCTCCGGTCAGGGCAGAGAGTGCTCCGAGGAATGCGGCCGCGGCGATGGCAGGTCCCAGCCATTCGACGACGGCGGGAATCAGGCGCAGGCTGGCGGCAGCGCCGCGTCCGCCCCAGTTCTGCAGTGCACTTGTGCTACTTGTCCAGCGCAGCGCGAGGAATGCACCGGTAAGGAACAGCAGGTACGGCAGCCACAACAGTCGCCATGCGCGAGCGGAGGGCAGCCGCAGCCCATGCGATCCATCAACCCTGATCAGGCTGACGCCGGCGGATGCACTGAACGCGGCAAACAGGAAGGATGGATGTGTTGCCGACCCGGCGATCAGTGCCGCGGCCGCTGCGATGTAGTGCCGCGGGTTCTCGTCGCGATAGGCCAGCCAGAGGTTCAGGAAAAACACGGTTGCGAGCAGATACAGCAGTGACCAGTAGCGTGCGTAGGTCGACGCGTGCAGATGCCATGGTGCAATCGCGACGAGGAATGCAGCCACCAGGCCGGCGCGTGCGCCATACACACGGCTCGCGGTCAGTCCGGTCGCCCAGACGCCCAGCATGCCGAAGATGAGCGGCACGATTCGCAAGCCAACCGGCGTGATCGGCAGGACGCCGAGCAGGACGTGCTGGAGCAGGTAATAGAGTGGGCGGCCATCGATGCCGGGGGCGAGGTCGACGGCGAAGAGGTCGCGACCTTCGAGGATCGTGTAGAGTTCGTCCTGTTCGAAGCTGAACGAGTTGAGTCCGCGCAACCGCAGCAGTAGAGCAAAAAGCAGAATGGCGACGAGCAGCCATCGATCGAGCCGGGCGACAGACCCCCTCGGAGCCTGCGATGCGGCTGCAGACCCGGCTGCGACACCGGCTCGATCCTGCAGCTCAACCGCCATGCGGGACCTTGAAGGGGTTGCTGTATCTGCTCCCGTCGACAACCTCCCACGGTCCCCAGTAGATGAACATCGTGACCGGGTTGTTCTTGTTCTTGTTTGCGCCCAGTTGCACTGCACTCACAGGTGGGACCGGCGCGCCGGAAATCGCGTAGCCGTGATAGGTCCATTCTCCGGGCGCGATCTCACCTGCGCGCGTGAGGCGCCTGCGCCAGTATTCATTGTGCGCGGAGGTAGGTGAGGTTCGGCGGTAGTGGACCACGTATTCCCACCACTCGCCATCGCTCCACTCGGTCGTGATACGTCCGAAGTCGGGGGCGCTGCCAGGCAGCAGTTGCTCCTGGTACCGCTGCCATGCGCCATCTTTCATCACGCCAAGGCCGGTGATGTACTGCGTCGTGTTGGAGATCTCGAGTTGGCCGCGCCCGTCGTTTTCGGGCCAGGTCCAGAAGGCGACCTTGTACGAGTTCGCATGGCCGGCGGGATCCGGACCGGCAGTTGTCCAGCCCGGCTCGAATCGCATGCGCCAGCGGTACCACATGTCGTCCAGCGGTGCGAAGCGCTTCTTCAACTGAGGCGCCTGTCCATCCGTTCCATGATTCTCGCGAAACTCGATACGTACTACCTGGTCGAACAGCGCGTCCGGAACGAGCTCGACCTGCTCGTAGACGTCACCGCTCGGGAACCACCAGAAATAGTTCGTGTTTCGCAGCTCGGCCTTGCTGCGGTAGCTGACCCAGTCATCTCCGACGACTCGCCTGTACGGCAACGTGTCTTCGGAGGGCGACTGCGGTTCCGGTTGCGGTATGGGGTCCTGCTGTGCTTCGGCGGTTACAGCCTTGTCGCCGCACGCGGCAAGCAGCAACAGCATCAATGCTCCAGCCAAACGCGGAGACACCCGTCCCACCAGTCGACGAATCGTCACCTGCCAACCTTCTGAATCGAGGTCTCAACCTGTCGCATCATTGATGCAGCGTCGTGGGTGTGGCGCGGGGTTACGGCAACTTCGGCGCCGAGTCCCTGCTCGCGTCCCGCTTCATCTGCTCGCTTCTTGCTCTGGTGCGGCGCGCGCCGACGCGTGATGTGCTTTCGCACCGATCCGCCCGGCGCATCCACTCAGGGGAATTCGCGATCGTGAGGAGGCTGTGAGGTGAAGTCCGGGATCTACGTAGGGGCGGACCGGGTCGAATGGGAAGCGCTGGTTGTTGCGCGCCTGCAACAATGTTGCCTCGACTGAAACGCGCCGCGGAGGCGGCACTCACGCCGTTTGCGGCGCTGCTCGCACAACATCGCACCGCGCGTCGCGAAACCCTGGTCCTCGCCTGGCACAACATCGTTCCAACCGGTAGTGCAATCCGCGGCGAGGCCAGCCTGCATCTGCCCCAGTACCTGTTCGCGGCACAACTGGATCTGCTCCTTGCCAGTCACCAGGTGATCCCGCTCGATGCACTGCGCGAGCGTCCATACGGCAGAAAACCGCGCGCAGTGATCACGTTCGATGATGCGTATACGGGTGCGTTGACGGCGGGAATCGAAGAGCTGGATCGGCGTCGTATTCCTGCCACCTGTTTCATCGCGCCGGGCTTCATCCCCGGGCGCACATTCTGGTGGGATGAAGCGGCGGCGGCCGGAGTGCTGTCACCCGAATCGCGCGAGCACGCGATTACTGATCTGATGGGCGATGGCGAGTCCATTCGCGAGGAGTTCGGGCTGGCGCACATGGCCGGCGTTGATTGCGCAGACGTCGGCGGGTTGGAATTGCCCGATCACACGCATGCGGCCGATCTCGCAGCGCTCGAGGCTGCGGCGGCCGTTCCCGGCATCACCTTCGGCTCGCATACCTGGAATCACCTGAACATCGCACGCATCGGTGATGAGCAGGCAATCCGCGAAATGGCGGAGTCAAGGCGCTGGCTTGACGAGCGTTTCTGCAACATCACCAAGTGGATCTCGTTTCCCTACGGCCGGACCTCGGCGAGATGCAACCGCATCGCGGAGGCAGGTGGTTACGACGGTGCGCTGCTGATCGAAGGAGGCTGGGTCGGATCCGCGGACCGCGATGCGTTTGTCATCCCGCGGCTGAATGTGCCCGGCGGTCTTTCCGTGAACGGGTTGCGTCTGCGGACGGCGGGAATGCTGGTATCATGAGCAGTCGGGTGCTCGTCACCGATGGCGAACATCGTGCGGCTCTGGCAGTTGTGCGTTCACTCGGCAGGGCTGGTCACACCGTCCATGTGTCTGCATCCCGAACGGGCGCGATCGCGGCTGCATCGCGCTATTGCCGCGACTTTGCACGGATTCCCGACCCGCTCACCGCCGGCCCGGCCTGCGTCGAGGAGTTGCGCAGGCTCTGTCGCCAGTGGCAGATCGATGTGCTGCTGCCGATCACCGAAGCCAGCATCATCGCGCTGCGTCCGCAGTCGGAAAGTTTGTCCGGCGTGCTCGTGCCGTTTCCCTCATACGAGGCATTCTGCGCGATCTCCGACAAGGCCAACCTGATGCGCATCGCGCCAGGTTTCGGATTGGCTGTCCCACAACAGATCGAACTCTCTGCCGCCGCCGATCACCGTGAAATCGACGAGAAGCAACTGCATTTCCCGCTGGTGATCAAGCCGTCCCGCTCGGTGGCCGGAATCGACGGCGGGCGCATGAGTTTTCAGGTGGCCTATGCGAACGACACTGCAGAGTTGCACACACAACTCGATCAGCTCCCCGAGTCCGCGTACCCCGTGCTCCTGCAGCAGCGGGTGATCGGCCGAGGGATGGGCATCATGGTGCTGCTCTGGGACGATGCGCCGAAGGCGGTGTTCGCGCATCGAAGGCTGCGCGAGAAACCGCCGTCGGGTGGTGTCAGCGTTTACAGCGAGAGCATCGCTGCCGACCCAGCGCTGGTCGCGCGGGTGATTGAACTGTTGCGCGAACATCGCTGGGCCGGTGTTGCGATGGCGGAGTTCAAAGTCGAAACCTCGACCGAAATCCCCTGGCTCATGGAAATCAATGGCCGATTCTGGGGCTCGCTGCAACTCGCGATCGATGCGGGCGTCGATTTCCCGCGGCTGCTGGTCGAACTCGCGACCGAAAATTCCGGTGTCTCAGCCGCGCAAGCGAAATCGAACTCCATGACGTGTGACGGGCACGGCTATCGCGCAGGTACACGACTGCGCTGGTGGTGGGGAGATGTCGACCAGTTGCTGATTCGTCTGCTCAAGCGACGGGCGGACCTCCACCTGCCCGAATCCTTTCCCGGACGGGTACGCGCACTTCGCGAATTCAGCCATGCCTGGCGTCGCGCCGATCGATCGGAAGTATTGCGCTGGTCCGATCCTGTGCCCGGGCTGATCGAAACGTACAACTGGTTGCGTCGACGATGAGTGGATCACGCATTCGGGTTTTGCACGCGGTGCAGAGTCTCAACTACGGCGGCATGGAGCGGCTGATCGCAGGCATGGTCCGCAATGCGGATCACAGCCGGTTCGAGCTCCACGTGCTCGGCCTCTGTTATCTCGGTCACTTCAGCGCCGGCCTCGACTCGTATGCGGAACTGCACGTCGGCCCGAAGCTGCCCCGCTGGTCACTGATCAGCCCGCGCCAGCTCGCTTCGACCATTGCCGCGATCGCACCGGACATCGTGCATACACACAGTGGTGTGTGGTTGAAGTGTGCACGCGCAGCACGCATGGCGGGAGTGCGTGCCACGGTTCACACCGAACACGGTCGCCGCGCACCCGATCCGCTCAGCGATCGACTCATCGATCGAATCGCCGCCCGCTACTCCGAAGCGGTGGTCGCCGTGTCGGACCGTCTGCGAACAAACCTCATCCGCGACATCGGTGTGCCCGCCCACAAGGTGTACCTGATCGCGAACGGCGTCGACACGGATTCCGCTGTCCCCGGTTTTGACAATTCATTGCGGCAGGAACTGGGAATTGCGGACCACGTGCCGGTTCTCGGCAGTGTCGGCCGGCTCGAGCCCATCAAGGGGTACGACGTTGCGATCCGTGCGCTCGCGCTGCTACCGGATGGCGCGGACTCGCCGGTGCTCGTGATTGCGGGCGATGGCAGCGAGCGCGAGCGCCTGCAACAGCTTGCTGCCGAAGTGCGCGTCGCGCACCGTCTCTTTCTGCTCGGCTGGCGCGAGGACATCGCGCGCATCCACGCCGCCACCACGCTGTTTACAATGTCATCGCACAGCGAAGGCACGTCTGTCAGTCTGCTGGAAGCCATGGCCGCCGGGCTCTGTCCCGTCGTCACCGATGTCGGCGGCAATTCGGCCGTGCTTGGCGACGCGCTTGCGCACCGGCTTGTCGCACCCGGTGATCCCGCTGCACTCGCGGCAGCCTGGCTCGCCGCAATGCACGAACCCGAGCGGCGTCGCGCCGACGGCAGCTTCGCCCGTGCGCGCGTGACCCAACAGTTCTCCCTTCGGCGCATGGTTTCCGAATACGAGCGCCTGTACGAATCGCTCCTGGATCACTCACCTTCGCTGCCGCTGGAGTTGCATGTATGAGCCTCGGAGAACAGATCCTCCTGCTGTTTTCGCGCGATCCTGCTTCCGGCGACTACACCGATGCGGTCGACCATTCGACCATCGATACCGCGCTCGACGGATTGCGGCGTGCATTTCCGGACCTCGATGTGTTGATCCGCGGCGCGGCCGTCGCCGATTTCGGTTGTGGAACGGGTCGTCAGGCCATCGCGCTTGCACGCGCCGGCGCCGCACATGTCCTCGGCGTCGACAACAACCTGCGCACCCTCGCCTCCGCCCGTGAGCTTACGCTGCGTGAAGGTGCAGCGGACCGCGTCCGCTTTGTCCCCGAACTCAACGATGAGTTCGCCGACTCGCTCGATGTCGTCATCAGTCAGAACGCGTTCGAGCATTTTGAAGATCCCGAAGCGATTCTGCGCATCATGATGGCTGCGCTGCGTCCGGGCGGGCGGATTCTGATCGCGTTCGGTCCACCGTGGTACGCGCCGACCGGCAGTCACATGCACTTCTTCACACGCGTGCCATGGGTGAATCTGCTGTTCCGTGAGTCGACGGTGATGCGGGTGCGTGCGCGGTACCGCTCCGACGGGGCCACACATTATGAAGAGGTGGAGTCGGGGCTGAATCGGATGACGGTAAGCAGGTTCGAGCGGATCGTACGCGATTGCGGGTTGCTGCCAGAGCGTCGCGAATACACGTGTATCAAGGGAATCCGCGCGCTTCAGTACCTGCCGGTGCTCCGGGAGCTGTTCATCAACAACGTCGCATGTGTTCTGCGCAAACCGGACTCGACCTCTTCCGGCACCGTATCGAGCGCGGTCGCCGTGACCACGGCGTAGAGCTCCGCTGCAACACGATCGAGCGAGAACCGTTTACGTGCCGCTGCTGCCGCGGCTTCTGCCATCGCAGCAGCGGCGGCGGGATCGTTGAGGAGCCGGTTGATGCCGCGGACGAGCGCGTCCGTTTGACCAGGATCGATCAGCAGCCCGGTCGCTTCGTGTTCGATCAGTTCGGGGATTCCGCCAACCCGGGTTGCAATCAGCGGAACGCCCGCAATCATTGCCTCGACCACGGTCAGCCCGAACGCTTCCTCCCAGAGCGAAGGCACCACCGCAATGCTCGCGGTGCGCAGCAGTTGCGGGATGTCGGAGCGCCGGCCGGGGAAATGGACGTTCGTGCAGCCCCGCGCGTGCGCCAGCTCCTTCAGTTCGGGCAGGTACGGGCCGTCCCCACAAACCACAAATGCGATATCCCGATCACTCTGTTGCTGGAGGATCGATGCGGCTTCGACCACCGTCTGAAAGCCCTTGTATTCGGCCACCCGTCCGGAACAGAACACAATCGGCGTCGATTCGTGCAGGCCCGCGAGGGAATGCAGATCCATCGTTGCGGTCGCATTGAACCGATCGAAGTCGATGCCATTGTAGACGAGGCAGGTCGCCGCTGCCGGCGTTCCGTTGCACTCGATCAGACGCTGCTGCACGAATCGGGATACACCGATGAATGTGTCCGCTGCGATGGGCCCTGCCTGATGCAGCATCCGCTTGAGCGCGCGAATTGGCCGTGCCCGCACGCTGCGTTTCCCGGATGTACGATCGTGCACGATGATCCGTCTTACGCCTGCACGTCGGTACAGCAGATAACGAGGCGACCAGGTCTCACGGTCGGTAAGGTACAGCGTGTCGATGTGTCGCTGACGCAGCAGCCGCAGGAAATCCCGCAGGCCGGCCGCGCTGTAGACGCGATTATAGTCGAACGTGATAAAGTCGAAGGGTGCGCCGCGCATGCGTTGCGAAGGACCCTCAGGCATCTCCGCGTAGGCGACCGTAACCCGATGGCCGTCGTCAACCAGGCGTTCGCCGACCGCACGCAGCACGGCTTCGATCGTGTCCCAGGCGTAACCCGCATCGGCGGCGAAGTTGGCGACGAGCAAAAGGTGCATAATGTCAGCGCAACGCGGGGGCACGCGGGCGGGAGTGCCGAACCCGTGTTACTTCGGACGTTTCCTGCGAATCGACAGCGCCCACCCGGCTCGAGCGCACGACGTAGGTGAGTGCATGCCGCGCGAGCCAGCTTCCGGACGGTTTGCTGCTCAGGTGATTCAAAACGCGCGTGAGCGCGGACTGGATACGCCACGGCAGCAGCGGCAATCCAGATACTCGCAGGTCGCCAAACCCTGCTCCGGCGCGCTGCCTCGGCTGAAAGTTGTTGTGCAGCAGCAGTGCTTCGAACTCCGCCGGAGTGTGCTTGATGAAATTCTGCGCGTACCAGCCGCGAGTCTGTTGGGGTCCAGGTCGCCGCAGGAGCAGGTGCCACAGGCGGTACAGCAGGAAAAGCGGCCGCTCGACGGCGTGGGCGATCATCCGGAAAAGTACCTGTCGTTCCGGAACACCCGCATCGCAGACGAGTTCGCCTTCTGAACCAAGCGTTTCGTGCAGTTCACAAAGCAGGTGATTGCGATCCTGAACGAATCCCACCAGCCCGAGTGCCATGATGCTGTCAAAACTGCCGGCACGAAACGGCAGCCGCGTTGCATCTGCGACAACCACGAGTGGTACAACGCCGGGACATTCGCGCAAAATTCGCTCGCGCGTTGCTTTGGCCATCTCCGGCGAAAAATCGGCGGAGAAAACACGCTGTCCGCGCTCAATCAGCCCGACACTCTGTCTTCCGGTCCCGCAGCCTAGGTCGAGCACGCGACGATTCACACCTGCTGCACAAATGAAGCGGATGCCCGCGCGTGCCCGGCCGATGTACGTTTCGTCGCTGTAGCGAACGCTGTCCCACTCGGCGACACGCGTATCGAAAAACGCGCGGATGGCTGCGCTGTTCATGGAGTCTGCACTTTCATGCGGTCTGCACCTTTACCCGTTCACCCAGCGGCACCCGTTCCTCCAGAATGTCGAACAGATAGTTTGCCTGGGCGGTACGATCGAAGCGGCCATTCCGGTTGATCGGCTGTGGGCGGCCGCTCCGGCGGAAGTCGGCATAATGCTGCCGGATTACCTCGGCGATGCGTGCTTCATCATCGGGGAGCACGACATCCGCGCCCGAGCCTTCGAGCACATCGGCGGTCGCGCTCGAAGGCCGTGCCAGTGCGAGCAGCCAGGCGTTGAATTGTGTGTATTCGAACACCTTGGAAGGGATCGCGAGGTCGATGTCCTGGGGCAGCGAGACGAGCACGGCCGCGCGCGCCATGATCGCGAGAGCATCGTTGCGCGGCATCCTTGGGTAGATCGTCAGGAACTCGCTGATGCCCTCGGATTCTGCCAGTTCGCGTATCGGTATGCCGCCGAACGAATCGACATGGCCGAGCAGTTCGATCCCGACCTGCTCGGGTGTGAGCTGCTGTTCTCTTACGAGTCGCGCGACCGCACGGAAAACAAGGCGCGGGTCGCGGTCGATGTAGATGTTGCCCGCGTAACAAACGATGAAGCGCGACTCCTCGACTTCCGGGATGGGGTCCCGATCACACCCGTTCATCACGGTGATAATACGATCGGCGTATTCGGGGTGAAGCGCCCCGAGTGCACGGGCGTGCGCCTGTGTGTTGACCACCGCGACGACCGCGCTCGAGAGCGCACTCGCTTCGTAGGATTCCGCCAGTCGGTACCAGAGCGGTGAGGCAATCTCGCGCGGCAGCGCAGGGGCGAGGCTCCACGGATCGCGCATATCCATCAGGTACGGAGTTCCGGTTCTGCTCGCGACGTTGCTGGCCGCGATATGCGGCATGTGGGGCGGCCCGCAAGAGGCGATGAGATCGTGACCGTCGATCAACTGTTCCGCTGCGCGCTGCGCAGCACCGGCCCAGCACCAGTCATCGGCGAAGTTGCGCCAGCCGTTCCATGCGCGGGACAACCCGCCAGGTGTCGCGGACCAACGCATCTGCTCGCGCGTGTCGAGCAACGGCGCGGGAGCGGAGCGCGCCAGGGGGACCCCGGGTGCCGGGCGACGGCGAAAGCGCCGGATCAGTCGACTCGCACGCTGTTCCCACGCACTGATTGCGGTCGGATCGCGACGAACGCCGAACACTCGCACAGACTCGGGGAGCGAATCGAGTCTGCCCGGGTCGGTAGTCGTGAGATCATCAGGGTGGCAGGTCAGTACATCGAGCGCCCAGCCGCGCTGATCGGCAACCACCGCCATTTGTTGCCAGCGCAGCGCACCGGTCGCCTGGCCGGGTGGGAAATGGTAGCTCAACAGCAGCATCCGTCGTCGGCCGGGTGCCTGCGGTCTATCCGGTGTGAGCAATGCCGGCGTCGTTGTCATAGGAGAGGAGAGTACAGACGGTTGAGTGGACTGATCATCGTTCTACGGAATACCTGCCGGCGTGAGTGGTGCAGGTCGATGCGCGCGGGCACCCAGCCAGTGTTCGCGCCAGGCTTCAAACATCAGAATCGCCCAGATCGCCATCGCACCTCGTGACCGACCGGTGCGTACCTGCGACCACGCGGCACTCACGGCACCTCGTCTGAAAATGCCCGCGCGCTCGAGTCGTTCCGTCGCAAGCATGTCATCCGCCCAGTCACGCAGCGGGCCGCGCAACCAGCGCTCGACCGGCACGGAGAAGCCCATCTTCGGTCGCTCGAACAGCGGCCGCGGCACGTAACGCTCGAGCACCTGCTTCAGCAGCCACTTGGTTTCCTGTCCGCGAATGCGCGCCTGCTCCGGCACGCGCCAGGAGAATTCGACGACACGATGATCGAGCAGCGGTACGCGAACCTCGAGAGAAACAGCCATGCTGGCACGGTCTACCTTGGCCAGCAGATCATCCGGGAGATAGCCGAGCTGGTCACTCAGCATCATGCGCTCCAGCAACGTGAGTGCGGGCTCGCGCATCACCCGGTCCAGGACATCGGTGGACGCGCCGGGCCTGCGCATGATGCGTTCCGGGTTCTGCCACTGCGACAGAAGCGAGCGGTACATCTCGACTTCATCGTTCGATCGCAGCAGGTCTGCAACCTTGTGCAGCTTGTCGCCGGCCAGTCGCATTCGCATCGCAGGAATCACGCGTCCCAGCGATCGCGCGGTCCTGTCCCACGCAGCCGGTGTGCGCGACTGCAGCACCTCAGCGACAGCCGAGCGAAGCAACCGTGGCATACGTATCGCCCGCTGAATCGTCGTCCGTCCTTCCGCGTAGCGATGGTAGCCGGCAAAGAGCTCATCCCCGCCATCGCCGGACAGTGCGACCGTTACTTCGCGCCGGGCGAGCTGCGAAACCAGATACGTGGGGATCTGCGATGGATCGGCCAGCGGTTCATCGAAGAGTTGCGGAAGTGCGGGCACCAGTTCGAGTGCATCGGCACCGGTGAGGCGCACGCTCGTGTGTGCTGTTCCGAGGTGCGCCGCGATGCGTTGCGCGTATTCCGTCTCGTCCCACTCTTCCGCGTCGAACCCGATCGTGTAGGTGCGCACCGGCTGCGTCGTACACGACTGCATCAGCGCGGTCACCAGCGAGGAGTCGATGCCGCCGGAGAGAAACGCTCCGACCGGTACATCCGCACGCATCCGCAGCTTCACCGCATCGGTGAGCAGCGCATCCAGTTCTTCCACGAGTTGAGGCCCGGACGGCTGCCGACGTGCCGATGTGCTGTTGAGCGCGTAGTTCGCGACGGACCAGTAGGGTTCAGGTGCGGCCGGTGCGGTTCTCGGTGATCGGATCCGCAGCAGACAACCTGGAAGCAGTTTTGAGACTCCGCGCAGGATGCTCAATGGAGCGGGCACGTACAGGTACCGCAGGAATGCCATCAGCGCGGCGCTGTTTATTTCCGGTGAGATCCGCGGGTGTGCAAGCAGTGCCTTCAGTTCAGAACCAAACAGCACTAACCCGGGCTGCCAGTAGACGTAGAGCGGCTTGATCCCGAGGCGGTCGCGGATCAGCGTGAGGGTTCGGGTCTCGCAATCCCACACGGCCATCGCGAACATCCCGACAAACCGCTGTACCGCTGCTTCGATCCCCCACCGCTCGAACGCGGCCAGAATGACCTCGGTATCCGAATGACCGCGGAAGGATGCGCCGGCTCCCGCCAGCTCCGGCGCCAGTTCAGGCGCGTTGTAAACCTCGCCGTTGAACACCAGCACGTAGCGGCCGCTCGACGAGAGCATCGGCTGATGGCCTTCACGGCTCAGGTCCACAATCGACAGCCGCCGGAATCCAAGCGCGATCCCCTGATCGGAATCGGTCCACAAACCACTGTCATCGGGCCCGCGATGCACCAGCGCATCGCGCATGTGTATGCACTCCTCAGCCAGTTCGCGTCCCTCGTCTGCCGCCAGAATTCCGACCAGCCCGCACATGCAGTTTCCTCGCGTACGTTGGTGCACCGAATCCGCTGCGGTGTGGCAACGCATATGCCTCGATCGAGACGACCCTGACCGGCCGCCCGGAACCGATGGCCGCGCAGGCCGGCCGCGTGGTGGCCGTTCGGGAAAAGGGCTGCTCACGCTGCCGTCAGCATTCAGCGGGACGACCGGCTGCTGTAGGACAGACGCAACACCTGAGTGCGCGCCGTCACACGAAAACTGCCGCGTTTCCGTGCAGGAAACCCCGTTTACTGGCGACTCGGGCGCACAATCGCGTGGAAGCGGTGCAACGCCCGCAAGCGGTCCTGCTCTTGCTCGATTGCGCGGGAGAAACGGCGTACCCGCATCCGCTCCATTCGTGGTTCGACGGTGTTCATGACAACAGCCGGAACAGTCGCGCGCAGTGAGATCGCGCAGCCTGCGGGACCTGCGGCCCGGGTGAAGCAGGGGATTCGACGGGTCATCCCGCTACGTGTGCGCAAGCAGATGGCGGTCTGGTTAGGTCGGCAGAGCTGGTTGCCACAGCGGCACTGGTGGTCGGTCGAACTTGTGCGTGATCTGGCCCGGCACGACATCGCGGAATACCACCGCTTCCTCTGGGCGAACCACCTCGCCTACGCCAAAACCTACGAGATCGACCAGCGATTCGGTTCGGCGCGCGTGCATCCCAGCCGCGTGCTGTTGTTCGATGAGACGTGTCGTGTTCTGCAGCAGCGCGGAATCCAGCCGTCGCAGATCGATTCCGTGCTCGAAGTCGGCTGTTCGATGGGCTACCTGCTGCACCATCTCGAGCAATTCGTGTTTCCCAATGCCCGGGTTCTCGACGGCATCGATGTCGACGCGTACGCGATTGCGCGGGGCGTGGAATATCTGCGGCGCGCGGGTTCACGCGTACAGCTTCGGCGTGCGGATATGAAGCAGTTGGTTTCGACGGCCATGCGCACCTATGACGTGATCTTCTGCGCGGGCGTGCTGATGTATGTGCCGCAGGCCGAAGCGCAGGAGGTTGTGCGCGCGATGCTGCAGCGCTGTTCGGGGCTGCTGGTGCTGGCCGGGCTGGCCCATCCGGAACGCGACAACCGTGAACTCAAGCGTTCCGAGCCGCGCTCAGCCGACCAGTCGCTCATTCACAACCTGGATTCGATGGTAGAGGCAGCGGGCGGCCGGGTTGTGCAACGACGCTGGGAAGGCGCGCGCAGTCTTCAGGGCAACACGATCTACTTCGTCTATGCGGAGCCGGGGCACGGGCTGGCCACTTCGATCCCGGAGATCAGGTGAGTCGGCCCGGCCTGCGGCTCCGCGCCAGCCAGTTCCAGTGGCGGGTGCGTCGCAAACTGAACCGCGTGTTCGGCGTGGACCGCACGGTCTATGTCGACCAGAGGATGGACGAGTACCGCAACTACTGGTCGTCGGGTGCAAGACTTCTCGGTGCGCGGTTCGAGGCACTGACGGATACGATCTGGCAGGTCGAGCACAATGGGCGAGTCTGCCGGGTCAGCGGGCACATGGTATCGATCGATGATCCGGTGACGCTGCGCCTCGCGGGAGACAAGCCCTACGGCCACGTGCTCGCGCGACGGGTCGGTCTTCCGACTCCCGACCATCGCGTGTTTATGCCTGCCGAGGTGAATAGTGTCGAGGCGGTTATTCGCGGAGACGCGGGTCCGTGGGTAATCAAGCCGGCCGCATCCTCGAGTTCTGCACTCGGCGTGTCCACAGGCATCACCCGTGCGCAGCAGGTGCGATCGGCGGTAGCGCTCGCTTCGCTCTACAGCGGCCGGATCATGCTGGAACGCATGATCCCGGGTGAAACCTGCAGGCTGCTTTTCCTCGATGGCCAGTTGCTGTCGGCGGTGCGTCGACGCGGCACACGCGTCCTTGCCGATGGCACGTCGACTGTTCGTCAGATTGCGGTTGCTACCGGACTTGGCCGCGTGCTGCGCGATCCCGTGTGTGTTCCGACCCTCACAAGCCAGGAACTCGGGCTCGACAGTGTACCGCCGGCCGGGCGCGTCATCCTGCTGCGCGGGACCGGCAAGGTCGAACAGCGCACGGCGGAACTGCGCACGATTTACGATGAAACGATCACGAGCCGTGTGCATCCGGATACCGTCGATCGGCTGTCCTCACTGGTCCGGGCACTCGGGAGCCGCTTTGCCGGTGTCGACATCATCACGGTCGATCCCTCCGTGACGCTCGAACAGAACAACGGTGCGTTCCTGGAAGTGAACACGACTCCGGGCATCCACCATCACTACCAATCCGCCGAAGATCATGCGAATCACGCCGTTGCCGTCGCCGTGCTGCGGGCATTGCTCGGCTTCGACAGTGAAAAACGCGCGGCCGGATGGAACACCCATGAACGGGAGACGCGACGATGCAGTCCAGCAATGACAACGGCATGAACAGGCAGATCCATATTCAGGACTACCTCGACCACATCGGCGTGCGAAAACTGCGGCCGGCGCTCAGTCCGTTCGACCCCGGCTACGATGAAGTGACGCTGGTCGCGCATCTCGAGCAGAGCCGTCATCTCATCTCGATCCTCAAGATCTCGATGGCGTGCTGGATGATTGCGAACGAGTCCGTAACGCGCCGGAAGGTCGCTGCGGCTCGCAGGCTGAACGTGCCGACGGTGACCGGAGGCGGGCCGTTCGAAGTCGCGGTCGCGCAGGGTGCGCTTCCCGAGTACCTCGACCTCTGTGCAGACGTCGGGTTCACCCGGATCGAAGCCGGAGAAGGCTTCACGGATCTGAGCCTGGGGGCCGCGGAAGTGGTGTCGATGGCGAACGCCCGCGGCCTCGACGTCCAGTTCGAACTCGGCAAAAAGCACGGCGGGTCCTTTACCAGCGAGATCGTTACCGAGTTGGTGGAGCAGGGCAAACGCTGGCTGGGCGCAGGCGTGCGACAACTGGTCGTCGAAGGAAGGGAGAGCGCAAAAGGCGTGGGCCTGTTCGACGATCAGGGCAACTTCAACGCTGCATTTGCCGATCGCTTCGCAAATGAGTTCGGGCTCGACACGGTGGTCTTCGAAGCGCCCAATAAACCGAGCCAGTTTGCGCTGCTCGATCACTTCGGTCCCGAGGTCCACCTGTGCAATGTGCGGCTCGAAGAGATTCTTCGCGTCGAGATCTACCGCCGCGGTCTGCACTCGGATGCGTTTCGCCGGGACAACCTGCGTCCGGTGCTTCCGATTGCCGCGGCGGCGCTACCCGGAGCGGCGCAATGAACTCGGTCGTCATCGACTTCCTCCCGGAAAACGCGCATCGCTACGGACAGGGCTGGACCGTTGTTGCGATCGATGTGATCCGGGCAACCACCACGGCGGTAACCGCGGTCACGCTGGGCCGTCGCTGTTTCCCGGTTCCGTCGATCGAGGCCGCGCTGCCGGTTGCAGCCGTGCTCGACTGGCCACTGCTCTGCGGCGAGCTGGGCGGGAACATGCCGTACGGCTTCGACATCACGAACAGCCCGGTTGCGGTTGCGGCCCGAGAGGATATTCAGCGGCCGCTCATTCTGCTGTCATCCTCCGGGACTCAGCTCGTGCACAACGCGCAGCACGCCGGCACGACCTACATCGCATGCCTGCGCAATTACACTGCGATGATCCGGCAACTGGTCGCAACCGGTGGCAAGGTCGCGGTGATCGGTGCGGGTACCCGCGGCGAGTTCCGCGAAGAAGACCAGAAATGCTGTGCCCTGATCGCGGAAGGTCTGCTCAACGCGGGCTTCCATGCACTGGATGATGCAACGACGCGCATCGTCGATCGCTGGCACAATTCAGAAATCGACGCGTGGCTCGACAGCCGTAGCGTGCAATACCTTCGCAACACCGTTCAGACTCACGACCTCGAATTCATCCTCGCGCACATCGACGACGTCGCGCAGGTCTTCCCGGTCGTAAACGGCGAGGTGTTGTCCGCGCAGCCGCGTGCCCGGATGCGTGCGCTTCAGTTGAAACCCGTTGCTGCCGCAGGCGCATAATGCCGCGCGATGTGAGTACGCCGGTGCTCGTGCTGGGCTGTCATCACGGCGGACTCGCAATCGCGCGCAGTCTCGGCAGGTGGGGCGTTGAAGCACATGTCGTTGAAAGCGACGCAACCGAACCCGGCCTGCGCTCACGGTACTGGCGCGGCCACATGACCTGGAGCATCCGGCGCTCACCCGTCGACCAGACCCTCGATCTGCTGATCGGCTACGGCCGGCGACTCGGTCGGCGTCCGCTGCTCATTCCGACCACCGACGATACCGCACTCTTCGTGGCGCGGCATGCGGAGACGTTGTCCTTCGCGTTCCGCTTCCCCCGGCTTCCGCTCGAAACCGTTGAAGCGCTGTGCAACAAGCGGAAGCTCTACTATCTCGCTACCTCACTCGGAGTGCCGACGCCGTTTACCACGTTCCCGGAGAGTGTCAGCGAGGTCGACTGCTTTGCGCGCGACGCGCAGTTCCCGGTCATGGTGAAGGGCATCGACGGGCTGCGACTGGAGCGGCGGACCGGCCGCAAGATGGCGATCGCACGCACACCCGAAGAACTCCGGTCGCTCTACTCGTTGCTGGAGGAACCCGGCAGTCCCAATCTGATGCTGCAGGAGTACATCCCCGGCGCCGATGACACGATCTGGATGTTCAACGGCTATTTCGATGCGACTTCCGAATGCCGCGCCGCGTTCACAGGACGAAAGCTGCGGCAGCACCCGGTGCACACCGGAGCGACCAGTCTGGGATTGTGTACCGCGAACCGCAGGGTCGCGGAGCAGACCATCGATTTCATGCAGCGGATCCGCTACAAGGGCATCATCGACATCGGCTGGCGCTTCGATGCACGCGACGAGAGCTACAAGCTGCTCGACCCCAATCCACGCATCGGCTCGACCTTTCGGCTGTTCTGTGGACTCGACGGGATGGATGTCGCGCGGTTCCTGTACTGCGACCTGACCGGTCAGGCGCTGCCGGTCAGCGTGCCGGCTGAAGGCCGCAAATGGCTGGTCGAGGATCGCGACCTCGAATCGGTGCGCGACTACATGAGCGAGGGCACGCTCACTGTCCGGGAATGGGTGCGCTCGTTCAGAGGTGTGCAGGAAACCGCCTGGTTCGCCCGCGATGACCTCGCACCGTTCCGTACCATGTTGCAGCGGATGTGTGGACGCATTTTGCGCCGCACGTTCCGTCTCGGCAAAACCGCCGGTCCAGCCACGGAGCAGCCGGTTGCGCAGAGCCCGTCCCAGCATGCGCTCGCAGGGCCGACCATCGACTCCACGCCCCGTTCATCGCCGACCTGAAATCCAGACTATGAGTCATCGTACGTTTCCGGATCTCTCAGACACGCCGGCCATGCGATTCAAGGGAGCGGTCGGCGACCTGCTGTTCGGGGGACACGCGCATCGAATGATCCTGCGCGCAACCGCCGTCGTCATGGTATTTCATCGCGTCGACGATCGGCTCAAGGGCAACCCGATCACCTGCACACGCGAACAGTTCAGTCGGTATTGCGATTTCTTCGCACAGCATTTCTCGGTTCTGCCGCTATCCGAACTGGTGCGCCGGCTGCGCGAAGGTCGGCCCCTCGGCGGCTGCCTCAGCATCACATTCGACGATGGCTATCTCGATAACTACGAAGCGGCCGCGCCCGAACTCGAGCGCCGTAGTCTTCCCGCAACATTTTTCATCGCCAGCGGACTGATCGGATCCACAACGCAGCCGTGGTGGGACGAGGAGTGGAGCGCACCCGCAACCTGGATGGAGTGGTCGCATGTCCGCGAACTGCTTGCGCGCGGCTTCGAAATCGGCGCACACACCATCACACACGCCGACCTCGGCAAGGTCACGGGCGATGCTGCACGCCAGGAAATCGCTGGCTCGAAGCAGCGCATCGAAGACGAGACAGGAAGGAAGGTCACCCTGTTCAGCTACCCTTACGGCGGCGCCCGGCACATCGTCGAGGAAAACCGGCAACTGGTGAAGGATGCCGGGTTCGACTGCTGCTTCTCAGCCTGCGGTGGGCTGATCCGTCCGGGTACGAATCTGTTCCGCATCCCTCGCGTGCCGATTACACCATGGCACGCGTCCCCTGGGCATGTGGGATTCGAGCTCCTGTTTCGAACGTAGGCTCACGCAGCAACCACTCCTCGATGCGTTCGAGATCCCGCGCATCGAGGAGCGTGTGTGTTGGCAGTGTGAACAGGTGTGCCGCGACCGTACTGGCGCCCGGGAATTCCTCATCCGGATTGGCGAGGTGCCCCGCGAGCTGCGGCAGTCGGTGCAGCGGCAGCGGGTAACCCGGCGCCGCGCCCAGAACGCGGGCCTGGTGGTCCAGTACGACTGAACAGCTTTCCTTCACCGCAATCACCGGCAGGCGCAGATATCCCGGTGTCACGGATGCGGGCACACTCACGGTACGCCAGCGTGTCGAGTGCTGAATCGTTCGAAGCAGTCGCACTGCTGTGGCCCGCCGTCGTGCGGCCGCGGCCTGCGCACTGTTCCAGCCGCGCACAATCAGTTGCGCCGCCGCGCGCGAGAGCGGGTTCGGCCGGCGCGGTTCATGAAAAACCGTAGCGCCGAGTTGCAGAAACGGAAGCTTCGCCGGCAGCGAGTAGAGCGAAGGACGAGAGAACAGCCACTGCGCGGCGGTACGCCCGAGGTCTCCCCAGCCCGGCCGAATTCCACGCACAAGTTGCCGCGCGTAACGCACGACAGCATCGCCCGCCGCATGATTGGATAGCAGGGCTCCGCCGTTCCCGCCGCTCAGACCTTTGCCACGCCCGAAGCTGAGCACACTCACGTGTCCGCCCGCGCCCGCGGGGCCACCATCAAGCCTCGCCCCGATCGCCTGTGCGGCATCTTCGACGACCAGCGCATCGTATTCGGCGGCGTGGGCTCGCACCGCTTCCATCTCGACCGGGATCCCGTACTGGTGCACGATCACGACGATGGAAGCACCTGACTTCAGCGCGTTGCGCAACGAGGTGGTGTCGGGTCCGAGCGTTTCGGGATCGATGTCGTAGAGCAGCACACGTGCACGTGCGCCGATCGCTGCAGTCGCGAGGTCGTAACAGCCGTATGCAGGGAGTGCGATGAGGGGCGAGCGAGTCCGGATTGCACCGAGCAGCGCGAGCGTCAATGCCGAGGTTCCGCAGTCGGTCAGGATCACATCGCGGGCGCCCCAGAAGGTGCGAATCCGCGCGTGGAGCCGGGCTTCCGCATCGGTGCCGAGTGCTCCTGAAAGTCCAGCCGCCAGGGCCGGCAGGTTCAGCGGCGAATGTGCGGGAGGCTGCATCCGCCCGATCACGATGGAATCCCTCCGCGCAGCCGCGGCCCGAGGGTGGTCGCAACGCGCGCCGGCATGCGGCGCCAGAGCCGACTGGCGAGGGAAAGCGAACCTTCGCTCTGCTTCGGCAACTCGCGCCCCTGATGATTGCGGGTGCGATACCAGTACAGGGCCAGATCGCGAGCGCCCCACTGCTGCTTGAACCGATGCGATCCGCTGTTCGGGGTGCACCTTCCGAAATCGAACCGCTGCAATCCCGCTTCGCATGCGCGTTCGATGAACGACCAGTACAGCAGCATGTTGGGCGCGCATGCGCTGAACTCACGCAGCGACGACGCCCAGGTCATTTCGATTTCGTCGCGCCACACCAGCGCACAGCCGCCTGCCACGGGCATGCCGCGCAGGTACACACAGCCGAACCACACAGCGGCGCCGAACGCGTGTGCAATTTCTTCGAAGAACCGCTGCGGGTGCGGTGGACTGCCAAGGTCGCGCATGTTGCGCGCGAACACCCGGAAGAACGGATCGAGCTGATCGCTGCCGAATCGCACCTCGAGTCCTTCCTTCATCGGTCGGCGGATCTGGCTGCGAAGCTTGGAGCCGAGCCGGCTCCACAGGTCGGCTGGTGTCGTCGCAAGAGAGAGCACGCACGCGACCTTTTCGTTGACAGCGCTCCACTGGATCGGCAGCGCGGCACGACAGCGCAGCTCGAGCAGGTTCATGCGGTGCCGTTGCGCGTGTGCTTCGGCTGCATCGCTCAGCGCGGCTACGGCAGCGGCGCTCCCGATCGGGCCGCCCCCGTTCAGGTACGGCATCGAGACCGTGAATCGTCCGAATACCAGACTGCACACGTCAACCAGCGGAAGCACGCCGACGATTCGCCCGTGTTCACGCGCCATCAGCAGCGTCGAGCGATGTCCGTAGACCTGCTCGATGATGTCTGCCCAGCGAGAGGAATGTGAAATCGTCGAATCCGGTGCCGATTCGATGAACGCATCCCATTCGCGCCGGTCATCGCGGAACTCCGTGACGGTGATCATGCTGCCGCAACCGTGGTCGAGTCGAGCCACCGAACAACGCCTGTGAAGCGGAATTCGCGAAGCAGGAGTTCGAGCCGCGACCGTGCCTGCTGCAGCCCGCCATAGTGCCGTACACGCGTGAGCGCATTCACGCGCAATTGCGGCTGCCCCGGGTCGAGTTCCCACGGATGGATGTAGAACACGCCGGCTTCACCGCGCGCTTCTGCCTGAAGCAGCGCACGTCGTGTAAGCGCGTACGGGAAGAGACGGAACCAGGCGCCGCCCGCGGCAGGAATTTGCAACCGGCCGAAGTGTGCACAACTCAGCGGAACGATGGTCGGATGTGGCGCGGGTGGTGCCGCCTGCAGCAGCGAACGATAGTGTCGACCGGATGCGCGCCCCGGGAAAGCACTCGAATCGTAGCGGTACCCCTCTTCCACGAGAATCGGGTACGCCCAGGTGCAGCCGTTCACAATCGAGAAATTCGGTGCACGATACCCGACCACTGCAGTCCCGCTGACCTGTTCGAGCACGTCGCGGGAACGCGCGACTTCAGCGCGAAATGCAGCCGGCGTCAGTGAATCGACTCTACGATGTGACCAGCCGTGCGACGCGATCTCATGTCCCGCATCGGCGATTCGTCGCACCAGCGACGGTGTGCGCTCCGCAACCAGGCCGAGCGTGAAGAAGGTCGCCTCCGCACCATGTTCGGCGAGCACGTCCAGCAGGTAGTCGGTAGCCGCTTCGACCCGGCTTGGCGTCCGCGACCAGCGGTCACGCCCGATGTACGGCTCGAGCGCGGCTGCCTGGAAATACTCCTCGAGGTCGACCGTAAACAGGTGCATTGCCACCACGCGTGGTTGGGGATTTCTACCGTGCGCTGTCGGGAGAGCAGAGCGTGCACCGGTCGCGCGGACGGCCGCGCGGCGAAAAGGGAAGTTGTTGTGCCTGCATGAATTGTCATTTCGCGCGTACAGCGCGAAGCGTTCCTCTGCCGATTCGTCGACGTAATCCCGCGGGAAATCACCGCCGCGATCGGCGACAGATGATGCAGTGGTGCAACATGTTCGCCGCATCGGCGACTCAGGGCGCCTGCGTCGCATGAAAGGGCATGTCGATTGCCTTTCGCCGCGGCGCGAACAACCTCTTACCCGTCGTCCGGCGGAACCCTCATGCGTGCACTCGTTGTGGCCGGCGCCCGGCCGAATTTTGTGAAGGTCGCACCCATTCTCGCGGAGCTGAAGGCACGCGGTGACACCTGCCGGCTGGTGCATACCGGCCAGCATTATGATGCCGCGATGTCCGACGCCTTCTTTGCCGATCTGCAGCTTCCGCGGCCGGACTACCACCTCGGCGTAGGGTCCGGAACACACGCGGAGCAGACGGCGCGCATCATGGAGCGTTTCGAGCCGGTTCTCCTGCAGGCGCGTGCAGACTGGCTGATCCTGGTCGGCGATGTGAACTCGACGCTCGGTTGCGCGCTGGTTGCGGCCAAGCTGAAAGAAGAGACCGGTTGCCGCATCGCACACGTGGAAGCCGGGTTGCGCAGCGGCGACTGGCGGATGCCGGAGGAAATCAATCGGGTCGTGACGGACCGCCTGTCCGACCTGCTGCTCACGCACAGCCCCGAAGCCGTGACCAACCTGCTGCGCGAAGGCATCCCGGGCGATCATGTCCGGTTCGTCGGAAACGTGATGATCGATTCGCTCTACGCGCAGCTTCCGCGCGCCAGAGAGCTGGCGAAACCCGAGCGGCTGCACCTGCATCGCGGCGGATTTGCCCTGGCCACAGTGCATCGTCCATCCAATGTCGACGATCCGGAATCACTCTGCGTACTTCTGGAAGCATTGAACGCGGTCGCGAAGCAGATGCCTGTTGTGTTGCCGATTCACCCGCGCACCAAATCACGCGCGACCGAAGCCGGGCTCGAACTGCTGCTCGATGGGCTGATCGTGATCCCGCCGCTCGGTTATCTCGACATGCTGAGCATGATGGACGCTGCGGCCGTGGTGCTGACCGATTCAGGCGGCGTGCAGGAGGAAACCACCGCGCTCGGCGTACCTTGTGTCACATTGCGGGAACAGACGGAACGGCCCATCACGATATCGGTCGGAACAAACCGGCTGGCGCCCTTCCCGCTGACGACCGATGGCGTTCTGGACACCGTGCATGCGGCGCTGGCTCAGGGGCGGGTCGAGCCCGGCTCACGTTCGCCGGCAGGCTGGGATGGTCGCGCGTCACAGCGCGCGATCGTGGCCATGACGCACTACGATCAGCGGTTCCCGCGCTCGCGCCCGACTGCGGCGACCGGAAACTCCGAACGCGCATCCCAGTTGGCCGTCAGAACCTCCGCCATCGTTTCCGCACAGCGCAGTACACGCGTGTAGCACACGCGAAGAACGCGTTCCGGATCCATCCACGGATCCGGAATCGCGCGGCGTTCAATGGGCAATGGGTCGAGATCGCTGAACACGATAATGCGGCTCGGCGCGACGCTGAAGCGCATCCGAAGGTGGCGCTCCTGTTCGCTGTTCATGACCACCAGCAGATCCCAATCCGCAACCATGGCCGCGTGCACGAGCGAGGAGCGGTGCGCTCTGAGGTCCATTCCGAGTTCCGCTGCCAGGGCAATCGCATCGGCCGGCGAAGCTCGCCCCGGCCCGGTGAATCCGGCCGAACCAATCAGACATTCGGAACGCAGGTGCTCAGGCAGGTGTTTCGCGAAACACGCCGCGGCAAACGGGCTGCGGTAGATGTTGCCTTCGCAGATGAAAAGCACCCGCGTCGGCAGGCGAAGCTCGCGCAGCCGCGCGATTACATGATTCCGTCGCAACGGGTGGGCGACGCGCTCGCTCGCGATCACCGCCCTTCTGGCCGCACTTCGAAACCAGCGCCCGGCGACCAGCCTGCAGGACATGAGTGTGGTTGCTGGAGCAGTCATGCGGCTGACCAATGGAAAACTGTGTGCCGCATCTGCCCACCGCTGAACCCGGGGTATCGCGCCAAAGCGGTCCGCCCGGAAACTCCACCCTGCCCACCACGATCCACACCGTCTGCAAACACACGTGTTGCACTCGCACGACAACACGCAGCACACGTCGCGCGAGCGCCAGGGTTGATGAAAAATCCGCGTGCGCAGAGACATCGTGCAGCATTGAATGGTTCCGCCAAGTCGGCGACGTGCTTCCTGCGCTGACAGCAATCGAGGATCACGCACACACTGCATCACGCATCGACCCGGGGCACAGCCCGTGCGATTCCGGCCGGCTCCACACTCGCAGTCGTATTTCAAGGAGATAATACCGTTGGCGCGGACTGGAGCACTGGCGTTGACGCTCGCCCTGTTGATAGCGGTGCCACTTCGTGCGCAAACGCTGACACAGGGTGCGGTCGATGGCGTTGTACGCGATCCCGAAGGCAAACCGCTGAGTGGTGTGGTGGTGACGCTGCGCGATCGCACGGGGTTTGGCAGCATGACCAGAACATCCGGAAAGGATGGGCGGTTCATGCTCGGCCTGCTGCCACCGGGGCAATACGACCTGTTGCTCGAGGCGCTCGGATACCAGCCGTTGCGCATCCGGGCGATCCCGGTCCGTGCCGGCAACGGAACGCGCCTCGACTACGTGTTGTCAGGAGCGCGGACAGCCGCGGCTGGTGTCGTCGAAAGGCGTTATGGCGCTGCATTCGACCTCGCGTCCGAACAACTGAGCAGATTTGACGCGGGTCGTTTTCCCGAGCAGGGCCGATTGCTTACCTCGACACTGCGGCTTTCGAGCAACTCGAATGCGCAATTCGAGACGGAGGGGCTGCCCGCAGCGTTGAACGGCGTGCGACTCGATGGGTTGCCCGTCACGCCGATGCTCGGCAGCAGCGTAACGCATCTGCCGATGACAATTCCGCTGAGCATCGCTCGGGATGTCGAGCTGCTGCTCGGCAATGCGGATGTCGAATGGAGCGGTAGTGCGGGGCCGCTGCTCTCCGCTCATTCCGCAGTGGCGGGCAATACTCTTCAGTTCAGCAGCTTCGGTGACTGGTCGAGTGGATCGCTGAATCAGGGCGGACTCACCGCACCGGACCAGAACGGTGTACGTGCAGGCGGTGTCCTTTCCGCGCCGATCGTACGGGATACCGCAGGACTCGTCGCCGGTGTCGAGTTCTGGCGCCTCGATGCGCCGATCGCGTTTGCACCTGGGGTCGACTCGGTGAGCGGGCTCGTGCTCGACGCTGCCCAACAGAGATACGGCATCACCGACGCACGACTTGCTCCCACTCACCTCGCCCGCACAACCGCGGTGAGCGGTTTTGCTCGACTCGATTGGCTGGTCGGCGCCACGAGCCGCCTCCATTTCTCGAGCGCGATGACGGCGCTGCCGCGCGCTGAAGCGAATGCACCGTATGATCACGCGATCGGCGCGCGCAGCAGTGTCGAAGGCGCCGACCTCCACCTGGCCGGTGGCCTTGACACGCGGCTAGGCGAACGATTCGGTCAGCAGTTGCGCGTTGCCTGGAGTCGATCCGTACGCGACTACACGGACCCGGCGAGGTCGACCCCTGCACATACGACGTGGATTGTGGCAGATGCGCTGGCACTCGGCGACGACCCGCTGCAGACCGGGCGCCGCGAATCGCAGGCAGTCCGCGCACGTGCGACGATGCACTACTGGGGCACGCGTCATCACATCAAGGGCGGAGTCGCTGCAGACCTCAGTTCATACGATGCGGATTTCGGCGCGGATCGCGCGACGGGGTTCTGGTTTTCGGATCCTGCCGCATTCGCCAGCGGATCCGGGTACGCCGTGCATCGTCGCGGGTTCGCCGAGGCGTCCTTCAACCTTCCGCGCGTCGGCCTGTTTCTGCAGGATGAATGGTCAGTCGGCCCGCGGGCACGCATGCTGTTCGGCCTGCGCTGGGATTACGACAAGCTGCCCGCCGATCGGTTCCGGCTGAATGGTGAGTGGTTACGGCTGACCGGCATCACGATCGACAGCCTGAAGCCGCGTCACGGCCGCATCGCTCCACGTTTCGAATTCGAGTGGCAGCCGGATGCTGCCGCGCGCTGGACGCTGCGCGCCAGTGGTGGCGTCTGGGATGCCGAGATCGATCCCGCACTTCTCGCCGAAGCGATCGCGTACAATGGAAGTGCGAAGGTTCGCCGGGACTTCGGTCACTTCGATGCGTGGCCCACAACTTCCGACAGCGGAGCCGTTCCGATACTGTCGCTGCTCACGACCGGGTTCCAGGCCCCGCGCAGTACGCGTTTTTCCGCAGGTATCTCGCGCACCATCGTACCTGGAATCGATGTGTCGGTTGCGTTCTCCTATCGCCGTACCGAGTTCCTCCCGCGCAGAAGCGATGCGAATCTGCTGGGTACAGCGGCCGGGCAGGATCAGTATGGCCGGCCGATCTACGGTTCGCTTGAAAAGCAGGGCGGTGTGCTTGGCGCGGAGGGTGGATCGGATCGCCGCTTCGCCCAGTACGATCGCGTTTCGGTCACGAGCGTGGATGGCTGGTCCGAGTACCGCGGCATCTCGGCGGCGCTTCACGCGCAGCCGGATCGCAGGCTGCTGCTGCACGCTCAATACACCTGGTCGCGCACCGAGGACAACTGGTTCATGGCGCGCAGCGGACTCACGCCAGACGCGATCGTTCCGCTCAGGGAGAATGGCGGCAGCGAGTGGAGCGAATCGCTTTCCGACTTCGATACTCCACACCGCCTCGTTCTCGGCGCTGAAGTCAGTAGCGATGTGCTTGGCGGAATCCGCGCGGCCGCACTGTACCGCTACCGCTCCGGGTATCCGTTCACGCCCGGGTTCCGCGACGGCGTGGATGCGAATGCCGACGGCTCGATGCGCAACGATCCCGCCTTCATCGATCCCGATCTCCCGGGCTTCGCGGCCGTCGCCGATGCGCATGCCTGCATCCGCACACAGGTCGGCCGCTTCGCCGGTCGCAACTCCTGCCGCGCTGATGCCGAGCGCAGCGTCGATCTCCGCCTCGCCATCGGATTGTACCGCACGGAAACCCGCAGCGCCGAGATCGTGCTGGATGCGTTAAACCTGTTTGCGAGCGGCGCCGAATTCCGCGATCACGCACTGCTGCTGGTGGATCCCAATCGCGAACTCGTGCACGACGGCACCACGACGCGTGTTCCGCTTGTGCTGAACCCGGCCTTCGGTGCGCCGCTCCTGCGCACGACGCCCGGCGAAATGTTTCGTATCGGCATCCGGGTGACCCGATGAGTCTACGACACCGCAGCACCGCCGTTCTGCTGGCAACGGTCGCCTGCTTCAGTTGCGCAGAGCCCGGCAGCGAAATCCTCGACATCAGCGCGACCGGTACACTCGCGGGGGTCGTATTTCTCGACCGCGATGGTGACCTCGTTCCGAACAACGGCATTGATTCGCCGATTCCCGCGCTTCCGGTCACGATCATCGCGCGTTCGGGACTGAATGTCGCGAGCGTCATGACGGATTCCGCTGGCAGGTTCCGGGCGGAGGATCTCCCGGCCGGCAGCTATCGTGTCGTCCCTGATCCTGCGGTGATGGGCGACAGTGTGCGTGTGCTGCAGATCGACAATGAGGAGGCCACCGTCGCGGCGCACGACACCGCACGCATGGTGATCGCCATCGGTTATCCCGCGTCTACCATCCGCTCGATTCGCACCCGCGCGCCCGGCAGCAGGGTCGCGCTTCATGCGGTTGCGCTCAATAGCTGGGCGACATTCGGAGATTCAACCGTGCACTTCGCGGACAGCACCGGCGTGATACGTGCGCTCCGCGTGCGCGATGTGGGCGTGTTCGCGGGTGACAGCGTACGGTTGCTCGCGACCACGGCACGACAGAGTGCGCAGCCCGTACTCGAGGAGGTCACGGTCATTCGGGCGAGGCGTGGAACGCTGCCCGCACCCGTGGAGTCGACCACCGGTGCAGCGGCGGCCGGGGGTGCCACACTCTACGGCGAACATGTACGCATCCGGAATGCGATTGTCATCGACGGTTCCTCCCTGGTCGGTGGTGACCTGCTGCTCACCATCAACGATGGGTCCGGGCCACTCGGGCTGCTGCTCGATGTCGATGCGGGAATCAATACGCCGCTTCCGATCGCAATTGGTGCGGAGCTCGACGTGAGCGGATTGCTGGTCCCCGGCAGCGGTGTGCAACTGGTGCTGAAGCCGCGCGGGTCCGCGGACATCACCGTGCGTTATCGCCCGATCAGCATTGCAGAGGCGCGCGCGCGTGCAACCGGGCAGTACGTCGTGATCCAGGGCGTTGCGCTGAATGACCTCGGCATCTTCGGCGACCTCGGGCTGCACGTCGCCGACAACTCCGGTGCCATTCGTGTGCGCTCCGCACAACCGGGCTTCGTTTCGACCGGCGATAGCGTGTCCGTGCTCGGGCAGATCACACGCCTGGATGGCCAGCCTGCGCTGATGAATTCGACCGCATCCGTCATCAGCCGAACCGTTCCTCCCGCACCGCTGCTGCTCACCACACTGAATGCTGCCGGTGCGAATGGCGGGATAGCGGACGCGGTGCTGGTCCGGGTCGAGAACGTGCTGGTGAAGGATACCATCACGGTCGGCGGGGAACTGCACCTGTTCGTGGATGACAACACCGGAATCGTCGAAGTCATCCTCGACCGGGATGCGATCGTCAATGCGCCACCTGTTGGAGTGAATACACGCTGGGATATCACCGGATTGCTCGTCCAATCGAACGTCGCCGGCGTCTGGTGGATCAAGCCTCGTTCGCGCGCCGACCTGGTTGCGCGCTGAGTTCCCGTTCCCGCATTGGAGGAAGAGTGACACCCTGCGATCGAATCCGGGACGAACTGCTGCGAACTCCGCGCACCTGGCTGGTGACCGGTGTCGCCGGCTTCATTGGCTCGAATCTGCTCGAGGCACTGCTCGATCTCGGGCAGAATGTGGTCGGGCTCGACAACTTCACGAGCGGGTATCGCACCAACGTCCGTGAGGTGATGCGGACCCGTTCGCAACTCGGCACCCGGTTCACGCTGATCGAAGGCGATATTCGCGACCCGCGCTGCTGCGCCGCGGCGACCACCGGCGTCGATTACGTCCTGCACCACGCAGCGATCGGCTCCGTGCCGCGGTCGCTCGACGATCCCGTCGAAGTCAACGATGTGAACGTGAGCGGCACACTCAACATACTGGCTGCCGCACGCTGTGCCGGGGTACGGCGCGTGGTGTTCGCCTCCTCGAGCGCGGTATATGGCGACAGCCGCTCGATGCCGTTGCCGGAGCACGCACTCGGCAGCCCGCTCTCGCCCTATGCCGCGTCCAAGCTTACCAATGAGACCTACGCTGCTGCGTTCGCCAACTGCTACGGCCTCGAAACCATCGCGCTCCGCTACTTCAACGTGTTCGGGCCGAGACAGGACCCGAACGGCAGCTACGCCGCAGTCATTCCGCAGTGGATCAACGCGCTCCTGAATGGGAAGGTCTGCCACATCCACGGCGATGGGAAAACCTCCCGCGATTTTGTCACGGTCGATGATGTGGTGCAGGCCAACCTGCTCGCGGCGGCGCAACCCGTAATCCCGGCTACTCCGCGCGTGTTCAACGTCGGGGCAGGGCAGAGAACATCGCTCAATCAGCTTTTCGAGAAGCTGGCAGCCGCGCTCGCGCAACTCAACTCGCACGCGCCCGTTCCAGTCTGCATCCATGATGATTTCCGACCGGGCGACATCCGCCACAGTCAGGCAGACATCAGCGCCATCGTCGAGCACCTCGGCTACGTACCGTCCGAGCAACTCGACAACGCATTACTGCGCACGATGGCCTGGTACATCAGCCGCAACGAACGCCCGACCCAGCCTGCTGCACGGCGATTCGTGAACGCCTGAGGCGCCGTTCGTCCAGGTCCGCCCCCGACTCGCCGGTTTGCCCGGCGGGCTCTAGCTTCACCGTGTGCTGTTACTGCTGATTCAGCTCGCGATCGTCATCGCGGCCGCCCGCCTGACCGGCTGGGTCTTTCGTCGCATCGGGCAACCTCAGGTCGTCGGCGAAATGGTCGCCGGCCTGCTGCTCGGGCCGTCAGTACTCGGGGCGTTTGCACCCGGGCTCGAACAGGCGCTTTTTCCGCCCGACTCGCTTGCTTTCCTCACCGCACTCAGCCAGGTCGGACTCGTGCTGTTCATGTTCCTGATCGGCGCGGAATTCGACCCGGAGCTTCTGCGCGGCAAACAGAAAGCCGCCATCCTCATCAGTCAGTTCAGCATGGTCATCCCTTTCGCGCTCGGCGTGCTCCTCGCCCTCTGGTTCCACGACGTCTACGCGCCCGCGAACGTGCCGTTCACACACTTTGCCCTGTTCCTCGGCGCAGCGCTCAGCGTCACCGCGTTTCCCGTGCTTGCGCGCATACTCGGCGAAAAACAGTTGATCGGTACGCGACTCGGCGCGATTGCGCTCGCCGCCGCGGCCGCCGCCGATGTCATCGCCTGGATTGTACTGACCATCGTCGTTACCGTCGCACGTGCGAGTCACACTGCGCTGCCACTCTGGGCAACCATCATCGGTGCGCTCGCCTTCGCCGTATTCATGCTTTTCGGCGTCCGACGAATATTGCCGGGCCTGCTGCAGAAGCGGCTCCCCTCCGGCATCGAATCGCACAATGCGATGGCCGTGCTCCTGTTGCTCATGCTCGGTAGCGCCGCAGTTACCGAGTGGCTCGGCATCCACGCGCTCATCGGCGCCTTTCTCGCCGGCGTCGTACTGCCCAACAAGGGCGCGCTTGTACAGACACTTACTCGCCGACTCGAGGCGCTTACCGTCGTGTTTCTGCTTCCGATCTTTTTCATGCTGACCGGAATCCAGACTCGAATCAACTTTGGCGATCGCAGTTTCTGGGTACCTGCGCTGATCGTGCTGACCATCGCGATCCTTGGGAAGCTCGGCTCCGCGACCGTCGGCGGACGGCTTGCCGGCCTCCACTGGCGCGACGCCGCCGGCATCGGCGCACTCATGAACACGCGCGGCCTCATGGAACTGGTCATCCTCGATATCGGTCTGTCCATTGGTGTCATCACTCCATCGCTCTACGCCATTCTCGTCTTCATGGCCATCTTCACCACCGTCATGACGACGCCCCTCCTCGCCTGGATCGCACCCGACCGCGACGCACCTCTGCTCCACTGAGGAACTGAAAAACACGGTCTCCTTGCGCGGTTAGGAGGGTTGCCGCATTCTTTCCTTGACAGCTTAGGAGAGCGCCCCGTTTCTGCAGCCATGTACCAAGGCGCCTCGGCCGCGAACGGAATACTCGTTGTTCATAGCCGCGTAGAGCCTGCGGGAGGATCATCATGGTATGGTCGCGCATCAGGTCACTGGTTCGAGGTCTCGTTTCACGCAGTGCTGTCGAACGCGAGATGGACGCTGAGCTGCAGTTCCATCTCGATCTGCGAGCCCGCCACTGGAACGACCAGGGTTACGCGCCGGCTGACGCGATGCGTCGGGCGAAGCTGGAGTTCGGGGGCGTGGAGGGTGTGAAGGAGCAGGCGCGCGAGTCGCGGGGGCTGCGGCTGTTCGATGAAATTCGCGGTGACCTGCGGTACGGACTCCGTACGCTTCGTCGCGATCCCGGATTCGCACTCATTGCAGTGCTCACACTTGCGCTCGGTATCGGTGCGAACACGGCGATGTTCAGCGCGCTCGATGCGGTGCTGCTGCGACCGTTGCCCTTCGCGGAGCCGCATCGGCTGGTCGAGATGGATGCAGTCAACATTCCGTCGGAGCGATTCGGCGAGGATTCGCGGCCGAAGTCGTACCCCGACCTGCAGGATGCGCGCGCGCTGAACGTGTTCACCTCGATCGCGGCGTATGCGCCGGGTGCGCTGAATCTGAGTGGCGTCGGTGCACCGCGGCGGGTCAACGTTGGCGTGGTCACTGACAACTTCTTCGAGACCATCGGGGTTGCGCCGGTGCGCGGCCGCAGCTTCTCGGAGGAGGAGGGAAGGCCTAATGGGCCGCGGGTTGCGCTGGTATCGTACGCGTTCTGGCGTTCGCAGCTCGGAGGCGCGGCACTGGCCGGCCAGAACATCACGCTGAACGGGACCGACTATGCGGTCATTGGCGTGCTGGCTCCCGGCTTTGCGTTTCCGGAGCAGTCGGAGATCTGGATTCCGCTCACCGTTCCGGTAAGCTCTGCCTCGTGGGAGCCGTTCCGCCAGTACATCCCATCCCGACTGATCGCACGGCTCGCTCCGGATGTAACGGTCGCCACTGCCGCCCAACGCTTTCGCTCGTTGTTCACACCGTACGTCACAGAGAAGCGCCCGCTCGACGATCTGGTAGGGGAGGGCGTTCGCCCATTGCAGGGCGCGCTGGTCGGTGAACGCGGCAAGGTGCTGCTGATCCTGCTTGGCTCGACTACGCTTGTTCTGCTGGTTGCCTGTGCGAACGTCGCCAACCTGCTGTTGTCGCGAAGCAGTGTGCGGCGGCGTGAATTCGCGGTGCGTGCGGCCATCGGTGCAACCCCCGCGCGTGTGTTCCGCCAACTGCTGGTCGAGAGCGTTCTCCTCGCCACGATTGCCGGCGCACTCGGCATCGCGATCGCAGTCGCAGCGGTCCGCCTGCTCGATGCGCTTGTGCCCAGGTCCCTCGCCGGTGCCGCTCCCATCCAGCTCGATGCACGCGTGCTTGCGTTCACGGTCAGCGTCTCGGTGCTCGCGGGCGTGTTCTTCGGCATCGCGCCGGCGCTCGCCGCGCGACGCTCCAATGCCGGCCTGGTCCTCAAGTCGGGGGGCACTGGTTCTATCGCCGCGGGGCATTCCGCACGCGTGCGTCAGGCGTTCGTGCTGGCTGAGCTCGCACTCGCGGTCATGCTTCTGATCGGTTCTGCGCTCATGCTGCGCAGTCTGCAGACGCTGCTCAATGAGGATTCCGGTGTGCGGCCCGAACGAGTCGCAACACTCGAGTTGACACTGGCACGAGCCGATTATCCGAATACGGAAGCTCGCAGACAGCTCTACACCAGCGTGCTCGAACAACTCGACAGATTGCCGGAGGTCGAGGCGGCAGCAGTCATCAACGAACTGCCGATGCGGGGAGAAGGAGGCGTGCGCTTCACCGTGTATCCGGAAGGCCGCAGGCCAGAGGTACAGGAAGTCGACAACATGGCGCAGGACCTCCGCATCACCTCCGACTACTTCCGCGCGATGGGAATTCGCGTGCTGCTCGGACGTGCGCCACGCCCGCAGGCGGATACCGCTGCGCCCGGCGAGGTCGCGATCAACCGCATGCTGGCGCAGTTCTACTGGCCGGACCAGAACCCGATCGGACAGCGACTGGTTACCGGATTCGAAACGCGCGTGGTCGTGGGAGTGGTCGAGAATGTTCGATCGAGGTCGCTCGAGTCCGAAGCGATTCCGCAGGCATACTATCCTTTGCTCGAATCGCCCTACAGCAACGCCGCGATCATCGCGCGAGGCCGCGTCTCGGAAGATCGCCTCATCGGTGCACTCGAACGCGCGGTTCGACAGGTCGCACCGAACCAGGCGGTCTACAATGTACGCTCGATGGAACAGGTTATCGGAAGTGCGATCGCGTCTCGAACCACGAACACCGCACTCATCACCGCGTTTGGTGTGCTCGCTGTCGTCCTGGCTGCAATCGGCGTGTACGGCGTGGTTGCGTTTGGGGTCGCACGTCGCACCTCGGAAATCGGCATCCGCATCGCGCTCGGTGCGCGACCCGGTCAGGTACGCAGGGCGATGCTGAATGAGGCGGGAGTGCTCGCGCTGCTCGGGATCGCACTCGGAACCACTGCTGCGTGGATGCTCTCGCGCGTGCTGAACAATCTGGTCTACGGCATTTCCACCACCGACGTCGTGGCGTTCACCATCGCGCCGGCTGTGCTGCTCGCGACCGCCGCTGTCGCTGCACTGATCCCTGCGCAACGCGCCACGCGCGTCGATCCTGTTCGCGCGATTCAGGCCGAGTAGTCGGGTCGCGTAAACGACGCGTTTCGGTCTGCGACCTCGCGAGACAGAAAAGAGGCGCCCTCACCCGGAGAGCGCCTCTTTTCGGGCGGCCAGTTCTGCTTCCAGACTGTCACACACCAGCTCGCACAGCTCGAAAATCGTGGGGTCGATGATCCGGTAGTACACGTTCAGCCCTTCCTTCCGTCGCCCGACCAGCCGATGCCGGAACAGCAGGTTCAGGTGCTTCGATACATTCGCCTGGCCGGCTCCGGTTTCTTCGACCAGTTCGCTGACCGTCTTCTCGCCGCCGCGCAGCGCGTTCAACACGCGCAACCGCATCGGTTCCGCCAGTACCTTGAACCGGGCAGCCAGCAGTTCCAAGGCTTCGTCACTGAAATCCCGCGGCATGTACCCTCACTTGCATAGCTACATTCCTGCACCGAAATATAGCGATAAGCCGTGTCCTTGTGCAGGCAGTCGTGCGTACCGACCCGCAGGTCGAGTTGACCCGCCGTGCCATCCGCCCGCAAGGCTGAGTTGACCCGTCGTGCCATCTCTACTAAATTGCTACGTGGTCATATAGTAGGAGAAGGAGACGTAGATGAACCAGGTAGGAATCAGGGCGCGGAACAGCAGGCAGGCGGGGGAGATTCGTCCGGAGCTGCCGCCGCTGGTGAGCGTGGAACTGGCGAATCGGGTGCTCGGCGAAGGAGCACCGGTTCGCCTGCTGGACGTACGAACGCCCGCGGAGTTCGAGTCGGGACACATTCCGGGCGCGTACAACGTGCCGCTGGACCGGTTGCGAGAGCATCGCGCCGAGTTGCGTCGTGAGGTGCGAGACGCTGTGGTGCTGGTGTGTCGGTCGGGGCAGCGTGCGCGCATGGCGAACGAAGCGCTGCGTGAGATCGGAATGAGCAACCTGCACGTCATGGATGGCGGGATGCTGGCGTGGGAGCAGGCGAAGCTGCCGATGAACCGTGGTCGCGAACGGCTGTCGCTGGAGCGTCAGGTGCGCATTGTGGCCGGCGGCCTTGCTGCGACGGGCGGTTTGCTTGCGCTGGTGGTGAATCCGCTGTTTGCTGCGCTGCCGCTGTTCATCGGCAGCGGGCTGGTGTTCGCCGGGATTACAGACACGTGCGGGATGGCGATGCTGCTCTCAAAGCTGCCGTACAATCGTCCGGCCGGCTGCGACATCAACGCGGTGGTCGCGGCCCTGAAGAACGGCGATGCGCCGCCGCCGATGGTGCGCGGCGTGGCGACCGTAGCGCGCTCGTGCGGCGCGTAGGGAGCAAACGATGGTAGTAGCAGCACCGTTCGCTCTACTGATCGGGACTCTGCTGGGGCTGCTGGGCGGCGGCGGTTCGATTCTGACGGTGCCCGTGTTCGTGTATGTGCTGGGCATCGATGCGAAGTCCGCGATTGCGATGAGCCTGGCCGTGGTTGGCATCGCGAGTCTGATCGGCGGTGTGACGCACTGGCGAAATGGGAACGTGCACGTACGGGTGGCAACGCTGTTCGGTGCGGCTGCGATGATTGGCGCATATGCGGGGGCGCGATTGTCGGTCCTGCTGACAGGCGCCCAGCAGATGGCGTTGTTCGCGATCGTGATGCTTGCCGCTGCGCTGTTCATGTTGCGCGATCGACGCCCGGACTCGAGACGTGAGATGCAGTTGCGTTGGCAGGCGGTGCTGATCGGCGTTGCCGCGATCGGTGTCGGCGCGCTGACCGGTCTGGTCGGTGTTGGTGGCGGCTTCATGATCGTGCCGACGCTGGTTCTGCTGGGCGGTCTCGAGATGAAGCAGGCCGTGGGCACATCGCTGCCGGTGATCGCGCTGAACTCTGCCGTCGGGTTCTACGGGCATGTTGGACACGTCGAGATTGCGTGGGCGTTCATCGCGCTGTTCACGGTTTTGGTAACCGTAGGCGTTCTCGGCGGCGCAAAACTGATGCGATACGTGCCGCAGCAGCGTTTGCGGCAGGGATTTGCGTTGTTCCTGGTCGTGATTGGTGGATTGATTCTCTATCAGAACCGCAGCGTCATCGGCGTCGCCGCCGATGGGCTTACGGCAGTTTCTGAAGTGACACAGAATTGAAGCTGGAGGATTCATGTATCTGAAGCGTTTTTACGACGAAAAGCTCGCGCAGGCGAGTTATCTGGTCGGTTGCGCCGCGACGGGCGAAGCACTGGTCGTCGACGCGAACCGCAATATCGAGCAGTACATCGAGGATGCGACAGCGCAGGGACTACGCATCACGCACGTAACCGAAACGCACATTCATGCGGACTACGTGTCGGGCAGTCGCGAACTCGCTGCGCGAACCGGCGCGAAGCTGTTCCTTTCGGACGAAGGCGGTCCGGACTGGAAGTACGCCTTTGCCGCGGAGGCGGGTGCGACGCTGCTGAAGGATGGCGATTCGTTCAAGGTCGGCAACATTCGAATCGAAGCCCTTCACACACCCGGCCACACACCCGAACACCTGGCGTTTATGGTGACGGATACGGCGGGCGCGGACAGGCCTATGGGTGTGTTCACCGGCGACTTCGTGTTTGTTGGCGATGTCGGCCGGCCTGACCTGCTGGAGCGCGCCGCAAAGTACGAAGGCACGATGGTCGCCGGGGCGCGCACGCTGTTCAAGAGCCTGCAGCAGTTCAAACAGCAGCCCGACTACCTGCAGGTCTGGCCGGGCCACGGCGCGGGCAGTGCGTGCGGCAAGGCGCTCGGCGCGGTTCCGCAGACCACCGTCGGATACGAGAAGCAATTCAACTGGGCCTTCGCCTACGACGATGAAGCTGCGTTCATCGAAGCAGTGCTTGCCGGCCAGCCCGAGCCGCCGCGCTACTTCGCGGAGATGAAGCGCATCAATCGCGACGGGCCACGCCTGCTTGGCGACTATCAGCGGCCGGTGCGCATGAGCGGCGCGCAGTTCATCGAAGCGATGGCTGCGAAGGCAGTGGTAATCGACGTGCGGTCCGCTGCCGAGTACGCAAACGCGCACGTGCCGGGCACGATCAACATCCCGCTCAGCAAGGCGTTCACCACGTGGGCAGGGTGGCTGACCCCGTACGATCGCGATTTCTACCTGCTTGTACCGGCCGTCCAGGTCGGGAGTACGGTCGATGCAGCCGTGCGCGACCTCGCGATGATCGGGCTGGATCGGGTCGCAGGGTACTTTACGGAGGATTCGCTCGATGCGTGGCGAGTGGCTGGACGGGAACTCGCCTCCACCTCGCAGATCGGGGTCGATGAATTGAAGCAGCAGCTTGCCGCGGGCGCGGTAAACGTGCTCGATGTACGCGGGCGCACGGAGTGGGATGCGGGGCACATCGCCAGTGATGCGGCCGCGAATGGCAGCCGCGTTGTGCACATTCCGCTCGGTTACCTGACGGAGCGCCTGGACGAACTCCCGCGCGACAAGCCGATCGTCGTGCACTGCCAGGCAGGCGCACGTTCCGCGATCGCCGCCAGCGTACTCGAGGCGAATGGCGTGCAGAACGTCATCGATCTCAGGGGTGGCTTTCAGCAGTGGCGCGTGGCATAGGCGGCTTGGCGCTGGACGGCGTCACGGTTGAATTAGGGGCGGGGTCGGGGGTGCGGTGGCCGCGCGGAGAGGGTCACGTCCGCGCACGCGCCCGCGCCCGCGCCCCGCAGTCAGAACCGTTCGCCCTGCGCTTCGCGGAGGTGGCTGCCGACGGGGCGGATGCGCGGCCACATGGCGAGGAAGTAGATCGCGGCGCCGATAATCTGGCCGAGGCCACCGAGCACGACGATCCATGCGAGGACGCGCGCGTCGGACCATGCGCGCGCGGCTTCCGAAACGAATCGTGATCCGGTTGCGATCGTCAGGATCCAGTAGGCGATGGTGACGCGGGTCGGGGAGTAGCGGGTGTCCCCTTTGGCGGCGCGCGGGAAGAGCCAGAGCGCGACGCCAAAGATGAGGAACATCACGAACCCGACCAGCACCGCGTGTGCGTGTGCCGAGACGAGGTGCGGGTGCGGCCAGATGCCGAACAACTCGCGTCGCACCAGCAGCCAGGCGCCAACGGTAAAACCGGCAAACAGGAAAAGAATGCCGGTCTTGATGTAGAGTCGAACCAGCGTATACACGAGGGTGCTTCAGGCCCCGTGGCCGGGAAATGCGACGGTCAGCAGGAACACCGCGTCTGTGTCCGCGGCAACATCGTGCCGCACGCCGGCACTGACGGTCAGCATCTGACCTTCCTCGATCTGGTGTTCCTCTTCGTCGATACGCATCCGCAATGTCCCGCTGATCACGTGCACACTGATCGGTCCTTCGGCATGGTGCTCCGCGATTTCACCACCTGCATCGAGCAGGATCAGCGTAACCCGCAGCGGACCATCCTTCACCAGCGTGCGCGCGGTGCGTCCGCTCGGCTGCGCGGAGCGTGCGGCCTGCGCGGCTTCGATCTCGTGTGCGAGATCGATCAGCAGGGCTTTGCCCGAGAGCGGACGATTGAACGAACTCATGTTGCGGCTGCTGTAGCCGAGTCGTGTCGCGTCACGACCACGCGCCACGTTTCCGGGCCCTGCTCGAGGTACTCGAAGGCGAAGCTGTCCGGTTCACGTGTGGCCAGCAGCGTGTAGTACATGCACTGCGGGTCGTGGTCGACCGTGAGATGCATCGCCTCGCCGGCCTGTAGCGATTCGTACGTGCCGATGATTTTCTCGAAGCGGTCCTTCGGTTCGACCGGTCTGACGTCGAGATCCACGGTTTTCTGCGTTTCGTTCACCATACCCTCACGGTTGGATGGAGACCATCGGACGTTCTGATTCAGCCTTGCTGCCGCACCCCCAGCCGCCGCGCCGACCGAGCCAGGTCGACCAGATCACGCGGTATTTCGACGAGCTCGGGGTGAGGATCAGCGGTCCGCTGTAGCTTGCGAGTGCGAGCGCGCGCATGAGCGGCGCGATGCCGCGACCTTCCTGCGTGGCGGTTTCCGGGCCGCCGCCGGCGAGGCGGACGTACTCGATCTCGCCCGTGCGTTGCAGGATCCGCTCCGCATCGCCGCCCGGATCGCTGCAACTGTCGTCGACGTGCCACGCGAACTTCAGGCCTGCGTTGACAACCTGGTCGAGCCACTGTTCTGCCGGGCCCCGCACAAACAACCGCGCCTCGCCGCCGTAATCGATGATCGTGCGGGTGTGGCGAATGCCTGTGTGCAGGTCGCCGGCGGTTTGCAGGATGATCGGGATGCCGGTGCTGCGGGAAAGTGACGCGAGCCGCTGTGCGTGCAGTGTGTCATCGCTCAGCAGTCCGGTCAATCGCACCGTGTCGCCCTGCCGATCGAATGAACGGAACAGTTGGTCCGCGTGCAGTCCCGGCCAGATGGTGAGCTCGAGCGCGGCGAGACCACGCCGCGCACAGGTTGCGACCAGCTCGTCAACGGACGCGTCCGGCGCCGCATCCGAACTCAGTCCGAGCTGCATCAGGCGGTCCTGCTGATCTGGACACGCCAGACTGCGGGCCCCTGCTCGAGGTACTCCCAGCCGAACTTGCCTGTGTGTTCAAACTCGAACTGGTAGCGAAGCGGCCGCGGATCGTGGTCGTTCACCAGCACAAACGCCTCGCCCGGCGCCAGCGATGCGAACGTCGAGAAGATGGTCGGGTGCTTTTCACGGGGCGGGATAACCCGCACATCGAGAACGCGCTGCTGTGTATTCATACGTGGTTCCTTTCAGTTTGTGTGACGGATGAAAAGCCGGACGAGGTCTTCGTCCTGCTCACGGATTTCGTAGCTGAAGCCGCGCTGTTCGAGCAGTGGCAACAGGAACTGCGGTACACGCACGTTCAGTTGAACCAGCGTTGCGCCCTGCGGAAGCTGCTCGAGCGCTTCGAGCGTGCGCATCATCGGCACGGGCGGCTCGAGTCCGCGCACATCGAGCACGATCACGTTCGCCTCGAGATCGCTGACGGACTCTTCAGCGGCTGCGGACTGCACAGCCGGCTCGAGTTGTTCCGCGGTCTCCGGGTAGAACCAGACTTTCCAGTCGTCGTCGGCGAGCCGTTCGGTCCAGTGGGCGAGGTGCTGACGTTGCATGACCGCGTAGAGCGGGACCGGCTCGAAGATCGCGCGCACGCAGAGCGCTCCGTGCTCCGGGCGGATGCGCAGCGAGCCCATGATCTGGCTGAACGGTTCGCGACCCGCGCGAAGCTCATCGCGGACATCGACGACCACAATGTCACTGTCCTTTATCGCGGCGAGTGCCCGCGGCATGTTCGACAGCGGCGGTTCCGGTTCGGGCGCACTGGAAGCGGTCGGCTGGTCAATCCGAGGCAACTGCGCCTGCGCAGCATCCGCGAGGTGTGCGTTCAGCCGTGACAGCAGCAGCTCCAGCTCGACACCTCCCATACGCGCCGCCTGCTCCACTGTCACCAGGCGGGTCATCACCTTGCGCACACCCGGCGCGCGCAGTCGTTCGAACGCGGGCGAAAGGCCGATGAACACGTCGATCAGCGTTGCATCACGGGCAAGCACCTGCGAGACGCGGTCGTTCGCACGAATCACAGCACACCTTCCTCGATCATGTGTGGATCCCATCTCGGTTCCCAGACCAGCGAGGTGTGTACGTTCGTCGCGCCGGGAAGCTGTTGCACCGCGGCCAGGATTCCGTTTGTGATGTGTTCCTCCATCGGACAGCCGGGCGTCGTCAGCGTGTGTGTGATCACGACCGTGTCGTCTTCAATGAGCACATCGTAGACGAGGCCCAGTGTGATGATGTCCAGGCCGATTTCGGGATCGATCACATTGCGCAGCGCATCGCGTACGAGATCTTCGGTCAGTGCGGATGCCGTCCGCGCTTCGGTTTGATCGGGAAATTCCTGCAAATCACTCATGGACGAATCCTCCAGAGCAGAAACATCTGCCAGCTTTGAATCGCCGCGCCTGCGAAGAGCAGCAGCGCAGCGATGCGGGCGGGGAGCGCTGCGCCTGCCGCAACCGCGCCGATCAGCAGCAGTGCGCCGGTTACGAACAGCACGCCCGCAATCGACGCGAGTCGCGCGGAGTACAACTCATTGACCCGCGGTACCGCACGCTTTCCGGCCAGCGGGCCAAAGCGATGGTACCAAACCAGGAAAGGCACGATCTTGTAGTAGTGCGCCGCGACGAAAAGCGAGAATGCCAGCAGTATCGTGAGCACGTACGCAACACTGATTCGTGCGGGTACGGGCAGTAGCAGCACCGGCGATGATACGACCAATGCCAGAAGCAGCAGCACCAGTGCAACAGCCGCGAGTCGCATCCCCGGATCGAGCACCGGCCGGTGTCGATGCCTGTAGTACGAACGCGCCTGCACCAGGAAGCAGATGCAGCCGAGCGTGATGGAGAAGTGCGGAAGCCAGCGGCTGATGGGCACGGGTGCGTGATGCAGGAACGCGAGCACGCCCGCTCCGGTCGCGATCAGTCCGATCGCCCACTTCGCAAATCGATCCTTCGCGCCGTGTGTGAGCAGGAACATCGGCAACAGCCGGTGCGCCACACCGACCATCACGAGCAGCACCCAGCCGGTCAGCGCAACGTGCAGGTGCACACCGATCGCGCCGAGTCGCCCATTCGCGATGTAGCCCCACTTCAGATTGCCCGCGAGCGCAACCCCGAGCACGAGTGTGACGCCGAGGTAGAATGTCGCAAATGCAAGCGCCCACCAGGTCACACCGCGGTTCCGTGAACGTTTGAGCGTCGCCGTAAGATTGCCGATGAACAGCAGCAGCCCCGTGCCAAGGCTCACGGCGCCGTAGAGCATCAGGTTGTGGCGCGCCGTACCCAGCCCGAACACGAACAGCAGCAGTCCCGGCACGTACAGCGCGAAGGTGAGGTGTGCGATGCGCTGCGAACGGATCGGCTGGTCGAGTGCAACCGGAAGGAACTGGTAGAGGGCGCCCATGATCGACGTCGTGATCCAGCCGAGCGTGAACAGGTGCGTACTCGCGCCCACACGCGGCGACAGGAACGACCCGATCGCCAGATCAGGCGCTATCACCACCAGCGCGATCGTTCCGGCCAGAAAGAAGAACAGGCCGGCCGCGAAATGTTCGCCCGGCAACTGCGCGGGGGGCGCTTTGGATGACGCAGTGCCGGGCGCGGGGCCGCTCGCCCCCGCCGGTCGCGCAGCCGACACGCGCGCGCGTTCCGGTTGGGCTGCCCCGATCATGCGGTCCTCGGACGGTACGAACACGTCGCATCGCCTGCGGGGATGTAGGCCAGTCGCGTCAGCGGCTCACCCAGCAATTCGCGGATGAATCCGAGCTCTGCGACGCACGGCACACGGCTCACACCCACCAGCTCGCGAAGCGGACAGTGACAGAGGTGCAACTGTGTTTTCCCCTCGTGACGCTCCGCCGATGCCATGAAGCCAAGTTCGCTCAGGATGCGCGCGACTTCCTCCAGTCGCGCCTGGCCAACCAGGCCTTCGACCCGCTTCAGCGCATCCGCGCGACGCTCCCCGATCCAGCCATCAAAAAATTCCTTGAGCAACGACTCGTTGCCCGTCGCTTTCAGGTGCGCCGCGAGTCCGCGCAGAACTTCGCCTTCCCGTCGCGGGAACAACGACTCCGACCGCTCCGTCAGCCCGTACAACACTTCCGGCCGGCCGGGGCCCGTCGCGCGCCTGCCGAGCCGCTCCACATACCCCAGCGACTCCAGCGCCCGCAGGTGATGGCGCACCGTTTCGATGTTCAGGCCAATACTCGATGCCAGCGCCTGAATCGTGTTCGCTCCACGTTTCAGCCACTCCAGCAGCCGCTGCTGGCTCGCCGACAATCCCGGCGCCGCCACTTCCGCAGTTCCCGGCTGCGACTCGTCCCGAGGCACTTCATTGCTCATGATCCCACGATCAACCTCGGCCAGGGGATTGTCAAGACAGGTATCTTGTTAATCCGGTTTTGCCCGACGGGTGAGGCTGGGCGTGTCAGGATTTGCCCTACACGGGTGAGGGGAAATCGCTGGAGCAGAATCCGGCAAGCTCCGACGACGGCGTAGCCGGGTAATCCTACCTTGAGGTACGATTTGTTTTGGAGTCTGGGGGAGACATGGAACCGTTTGTCCGACGCTTTATCCGGAGCAGCCTGGCGTGGCTCGGCGTGGGGGTATTGATCGGCGTGTGGATGGCGGTGGATCCGGGGGCGATCATTTACCGGCCGGCGCATATGCACGCGAACCTGCTGGGCTTCGTCAGCATGATGATTTTCGGCGTCGCGTACCACGTGGTCCCGCGGTTCACGGGACATCCGCTGCGGAGCAAGCGTGCCGGTCTGGTGCATCTCGTTGTTGCGAACGTTGGACTGGCCGGGATGGTCGCGGGTTTTCTGCTGCGAGCGCACGTGCCAGCGCCTGCGTGGGTTATACTGATAACCGGTGGGGTACTGAGCGCGGTGGGGGCGTTTCTGTTTATCGGCAACGTGTGGCTCACGCTGGATGAGCCGGCGCGAAAGAGTATGCTCAGGCCGGTGACGACCGGTCGTTGAACCTGAGGGAGAGATAGTGTTACCCGCAGACATTTCAGATCGTGAGTTCCAGTTGGAGTCGGCGTCGGAACGGTGGAGCGATGCGATTCCGGATGCGCGTCGTCGGCCGTTGCGGCTGTGGCTGTGGAGTGTTGCGGCGATGACGTTCGGCGTGCTGGTCGTAGGCGGAATCACACGGCTGACGCTGTCCGGATTGTCGATCGTCGACTGGAAGCCGCTGATGGGGATCATCCCGCCACTGACGCACGACGACTGGCTGCGTGTGTTCGAGCTGTATCAGCAGTTCCCGGACTACCAGTCGCGCAACGAGATGACACTGAGCCACTTCCAGTTCATCTACTTCTGGGAGTACCTGCATCGACTGCTCGCGCGTACGATCGGGCTGGTCTTCCTGATTCCGTTCGTGTTGTTCTGGGTGCGTGGCTGGTTCACGCGACCGCTGCTCAAGCGGGCGCTGCTGCTGTTCGCGTTTGGCGGGATGCAGGGGGTGATGGGCTGGCTGATGGTGATGAGCGGGCTGGTCGATCGGCCGAGTGTGAGCCACTACCGTCTGGCCGCGCACCTGAGCCTCGCCTTCCTGATCTTCGGTTATGCGGTATGGCTTGCGCGTGAACTGCGTGCGCGCACGACGGCGCAGCTTGCAACTGATGAGCGTCGCCTGATGGTGCGAGGCCTCGCCTTCGTGGGATCCGTGCTGGCGGTGCAGGTCGTGTGGGGCGCGTTTGTGGCCGGCCTGAGAGCGGGGAAGTACTACCCGACCTTCCCGCTGATGGGTGGTCGCCTGATCCCGTCCGATCTGCTCTGGCTCGAGAACACGTGGCAGAACTTCGTAGCGAATCCGATCGCAGTGCAGTGGGTGCACCGGGTGGTCGGAACCATTCTGCTCGCTTCGATCATCGGGTTGTTCGTGCGGGTGCAGAAACGCGTACGCGACCCGCTCTCGCGTAAATACAACCATTGCTTGCTACTGCTGATTGGCGTGCAGTACGGCCTTGGCATCGCGACGCTTGTGATGATGGTGCCGGTGAGTCTCGGCGTAATCCACCAGGCCACCGCGATGATTTTGTTCGGCGTGTGGCTGAGCTGGCTGCAGCACGCGACGCGCACCCCGGTGCGGGCGTCGGTTCCGCAGCCACAGCACGCATGAGTGCGAGCGTGCAAACGGGTACGGCCGAATCGCGGTGGCGGTTGTTGTCGCAGACTGCCGAGTACGCGCTTCGTGCCGTGCTGCACCTCGCCTCGTATCCGACGGACCAGCCGGTCGGCACCGCGGAAATCGCTGCGCAGCTCGATGTGCCGGAGCGCTACCTCGCCCGTGTGCTGAATGCGTTGACGCGGGCCAGGGTGCTGCACTCGACGCGCGGCGCGCAGGGTGGCTACACGCTGGCCGTTTCTCCGTTCGACCTGAGGCTCGCCGAAGTGGTCGCACCGTTCGATGCGGTGGGCGAGCCTCCCCAGTGCCTGCTGCGCGACCAGCGCTGCGGGGTTGGCGAACCGTGCATCGCACACAATCGCTGGCACGACATCGCCGGCAACGTTCGCCTGTTCTTTCAACAGACCACCGTCGGCGACCTGATCACCGCAGATCCGCGGGACTCGCAAGCCGACGGTACGAGGAGCGATGATGCCTGAGACAACTGTTGTTGTAGACAACATGAATGTAAACGAAGTGATCCGGGTGTATCCGGACACGGTGGCCGTGTTCAACCGTTTTGGCATCGACGCCTGCTGCGGTGGTGCGGAATCGGTCGTGAATGCAGCGTTGCGTGATGGTGCTGATCCCGCTGCGCTGCTCGCCGAGTTGAAGCGTGTGATCGCGAGCGCGTCGTGAAGACGCTGGGCGCAGGGCCCGCCTCACGCGCGGACCGGCCTGCAAGCGAGCTCCTGCACGACGAAGCCAACGTGCGTGTGGTTGCGTTCCACCTGCTTCCGGGCCAGCGAATCGCCCCGCACAACAGCCCATCGACCGTGCTCGTGCAGGTTGTGTCCGGCAGCGGCCGTTTTCACGGCGCGGAGGATGATGCGCTGCTGACTGCCGGACAGAGCGCGGTTTACGCGCCGGGCGAGATGCACGCAATCGACGCGATCGACGAGCCTCTTCGTTTCCTCGCCATCATCACGCCGCGGCCCGGCGGGTGAATCCAATGCCGCGGTCGCACGGAGGTTGACTCATGTCCGCTCCACTGACCGGAGCACCACCGCAAGGTAAACCGGGCGACACATATCGCCCGAACCTGCGCGCCGTTGATTTTTCGCAGACGCCGTTCATTGTCATCTGGGAGACGACGCGCTCCTGCGACCTTGCCTGCAAACACTGCCGCGCGGAGGCGGTCACACACCGGCATCCGCTCGAACTCAGTACGGCCGAAGCAAAACGCATGATGGACGATGTGCGGCGCTTCGGCCGTCCGCTTTTTGTACTCACCGGCGGCGATCCGCTGAAGCGCCCCGATGTCATCGAACTGGTGGAGTACGGCTCGTCGATCGGTCTGCGCATGGCGATGACGCCCTCCGGCACGCCACTGATGACCGAAGCGATTCTGCGTGAACTGCGTTCGGCCGGACTCTCGCGACTCGCGGTCAGTCTGGACGGCTCGACGGCGCAGATCCATGACACGTTTCGCGGTGTCGCCGGCTCGTACGACTGGACCATCAACATGCTGCGCACCGCGCGCGAGATCGGTCTGACCACACAGGTCAACACGACTGTAAGCCGGTACAACCTCGAGGACTTCGACGCGCTCTGTGAGCTGATGGTCAACCTTGGCATCACGCTCTGGAGCGTTTTTTTCCTGGTGCCGACCGGCCGCGCCAAGCCGGAAGAGGTTGCGAGTGCCGAGGAGTTCGAGCGCGTCTTCAATCGGATGTACGACCTGTCGAAGACCGCGCTGTTCGACATCAAGAGCACCGCCGCCCCGCAGTATAGGCGCGTCGTGATGCAGCGGCAGGTCGAGGAGCGGCGCGCAGGCGACCGTAGTGAAGCGCCGAGTCCGCTCACCGCGGGCGTGGGCTTTTCGCTCGCCGATGGGGTCGGCCGGTCGAAGGGAGTGAACGACGGCGATGGCTTTCTCTTCGTCAGCCACACCGGCGCGATCTATCCGTCAGGGTTCCTGCCGGTTGCCGCGGGTAACATCCGCCGCAACGACCTGGTCGAGGTATACCGCACGTCGCCGCTGTTCACGTCGCTGCGCGACCGCTCGCAGTTGAAGGGGAAGTGCGGCGTGTGCGAGTATCGCGATGTGTGTGGCGGCAGCCGTGCGCGTGCGTACGCGCTCACCGGTGATGTGCTCGAGTCCGAGCCGTTCTGCGCACACGTGCCCGCACGCTACCGCAAGATGGTCGAAGCCGGCGAAGCCGAGCCGGTCGATGTCTACTTCGAACGTCGCGCACGAACCCGCGGGAAGCTCCCGCTGCTCGGAGAGTAACATGTCGGCGTACTACATCAACGTCACGATCCACGTCTTCGCCGCACTGCTCTGGCTCGGCGGGATGTTCTTCCTCGCGGCCGTCGGCGCACCCGTGCTCAGGAAGGTCGAACCTCCCGAACTGCGCGCCGCACTGTTCCGCGACCTCGGCCAGCAATTCCGCAAGGTCGGCTGGATCGCGATCGCCATCCTGATCATCACCGGACTGGTGAATCTACACTTCCGAGGCATGCTCTCGATGGACATTCTCGGATCCGCCGACTTCTGGCGCACACGCTATGGCACCGCCCTCGCCTGGAAACTCGGGGCCGTGACTGCGATGCTGATCGTTCAGGCGATCCACGACTTCAGCGTCGGCCCCGCTGCCTCCCGTGCCGCACCGAATTCGCCTGAGCTATTGGTCCTGCGCCGCCGCGCCGCGCTGCTCGCGCGCTTGAGCGCCGTCCTCGGGATTATTGTCGTGATCGCCGCGGTCAGGCTGGCCCGCGGGGGATGATGCTCTCCCACGCTCTCGCCTGGTTAACGATTTCGCTTTCGATTTCGATTTCGTTTTCGTTTGTCCGCAGCTTGCCGCGCCACAAACCGAAAGCGAAAGCGAGAGCGAGAGCGAGAGCGTAAACACCTCGTCGCCGTCGCCGTCGCCCTCGCCTTAGTCAGATGTCCGGGTGGGCTCAGCTTACCGACGAGAGTTGCTCGAGCTGAACCGTGATCTCCGGTGAATGCGTGAGCGTGTTATGCACCGGGCAGGTGCGTGCGATGCGCGCGATGGCATCGTACTCGCTCGCCGGGATCGTGTCCGGCAGGTGCAGCACAACATCGAAACGCGCGATGCGGTCCTCACGCCAGAGCGGCTTGACCTCGACCGCCAGATCGGCTGAGTCCAACTGCTTCGCGATGCAGTGTTTGCGGACGTACAGCGCGATGCACCCGGCGAGGGAAGCGCTGAGCAGCTCGAGCGGCGTGGGCGCGATATCCATGCCGCCTGCGTGTGCTGGCTGATCGGTGCTCACCGTATGGCCGCGCACCGAGACGGTGAACGACAGCCCTTCGACCGGTGTTGCCACCACCGCGTGTCTTGATGTACGGATTACCATGGCGCACCTCGTTACAGGGTAAGTCGAACGAAACACCGTCGCCGGGACAACAGAGGCATGGCTCCCCGGCCGCCGGAAACTCCGGCCGCCGGCACGCTTCGTTCGAAGCTTCGTAGAACCTGCTGCATCGGCGATCGGAGCACAGTCGGGGAATTCCCCTTGTTGCGCCCGGAAAAACCGGAAAGTGCAGCGCCCCGATTCTTATCGTCACAATAAGGTCGTGGCGCGACTCCTCCCCGAGTTACCGAGACTGTGTTGAGTGCGCCTCGAGGCGCCGGCCATCGGGCGAGAGTGTGATCAACTGTACGCGACCGCGCTCGAGCACGAGCGTCGTGTCGAGCTCTGCAATCAGGTGATCATCACCGTCGTCCCTGCGCTCGACGGCGACCCGGATGTGATGTTTCCCCGGGGGGAGTGCGCGCTCTTCGAGAACAAAGAGCGGACGGTCGCCTTTGACGCCGCCTCTGGCGAGGTGCTTCGTTTCAACCGGCTGATCATCGATGCGGGTGAGCAGTGCGTACGTCGCGGTATCGGGCGTACAGACTTCCGGCGTGCGCATGTGCACAGGCAGGGCGTCGAGCTCATCCTGTGTGCGCGGTCGGCAGTGCTCCTTCGCCGAGATGGTCAACCGCCACGAGAAGCGCAGCCACGCCTGTTCATGGCCGGCCGGCGTGTACGGCGCCCGCGCTGCTGCCGCGATGCCCAGCGTGAGCAGAGCCGTGACAAGGATCATAGTGAACTTTCTCACGAGACATCTCCCGCTACGTTCGGGATTCGGCTCGCATTGTCGGAAGCGCCTCCGTTCTGCAGCCTGTCTTCCATGAGCCGTCCATTCGTTGCCGGACTGTTCGCCTCATGACGTTTGCACAGCGCGATGACATCGACCTGTTCACCATCTGCATGGTGAAGCGCATCGATTTCGCTGGCGAACGCGATCACCGCGGCGTGAAGTTGTGCGTGTTCGCTGATGTTGGCCTGCACGAGCCGCACGCGTCGCGTGTCGACGCGCTGCTTCAGTTCGGCCTTCCGTCCATCGAACAGGCGCGCATCGGTCCAGGTCACACCCTCCCGGGTACGACCGTCGTGTTCGGGGCAGCCCGCCACGATTACGCCACCCGCACCGCCACGCAGCAGCAGTTCGACGGTAGAGGTATGCATCGCGCCGATGCACGGCACCGTCAGCAGCTTCGCGCCATGCTGTTCGGCTGCGACGCGCGCCGCACTCCACGCGCAGCCGACGATCACGACATCGTTCGGCCCGGGTTGCACGCTGGCAAGGAAGCTCCGCACTTCGGCAAGCTGATCGCGGGCCGTGAGGCCGAGCGGCCCGATCGCCATAGGAGGACACGAACCGATGCAGACGCCGCAACTCGTACACAGCTCGGTTTTCACCCTGGCGACAAAACCTTCGCGTCCATCGGTGCGCGCGACCATCTCGATCGCGTCGTATGGGCAATCGTGCACACATTGTTCGCAACCCGTGCAGGTCCGCTCGTTCACGGTTGCGGGTGCCGGCAGTGCTGCTGGTTTCGGTCGGGTCAGCGCGGGAATCCCGAGTGCTGCAACCAGCAGCAAGGCGCCGCCCACCCACACCGCGGGCGCAGGCAGCGCGCTTGTAATCGGCAGCCAGAAGCTGAAGAACCAGTCGACCGGAATCTCGCCGGGGATTCTCAGCAGATCTGCGGCCGGCGCCATCGGCAGCGGCCAGACAACCGCTACTGCAGTGAGCGCCGCGATCAACGTCCACAGCACCGGGCGCGAGGGAAGCAGAATCGGTCGGGAAACCCGTGCGACATGCACCCACAGCAACACGCCGATGCTCAGCGGCAGCGCAATGTGCGCGAACAGCGTGACGAAGAAGAACGCGTTGGGCAGCGCCTGATCGCCCGTAAACGAGCGACTGATCGGCTCGCTGAACACGGGCAGCGCATCCACCAGCCGTGCGCCTTCGGTTGCGAGCACCTGCGCATGCGTGTCCCACACCAGGATGTATCCGGTCCAGCCTGACACGAGGATGATGCCGAACAGCAGAACGCCGCTCACCCACGCGAGTGCGCGCGGCCCCCAGCTCCGTCGCTGCGCGTACATGCGAAACGCGTGGATCGCCGCGGCGATCACCGCCGCATCCGATGCAAAACGATGCAGTCCGCGGATCCAGCTCCCTCCCCACGCCTGTTGCGCGATGCGCTCGACCGAGTCGTACGGCGCACCGAGTCGGTAGAACAGCAGCAGGTAAATCCCGGTGACCAGCAACACGGCCAGCATGCCGACCGTAATCGCGCCGCTGTGGTAGAGCGGATTGTACTTCGCCGTGTAAATGCGATTTACGAACGCATCGACGCGGGCGAGGACTCGGTAACTATGTCGTGGCTCCATCCAGTCTCGAGTTGCACCGGTGAGGGTTTTCGCTGCCTGTCTATACCGCGCCGCCCCGTATGGTTTGTGACGGCGCAAACTTGCATGAACAACCAAAGTTGCCGGGAGCGACACAGCTTTGGTTTCCGACGGCCGCTCGCACCCGGCGCAAACTTGCATGAACAACCAAAGTTGCCGGGAGCGACACAGCACCCCGCGCCATCGCCATTCGCCTTGAGCTTAGGCGCGCCGCGCCGCACCGGTTGTCAGGAAATTCCCGATTCTGAATCAGGAATTCGCCTACTGCATGTTCCTCGTCGCGAATTATCCTGACATCAGTATGAGGAAAAGCTCATTTCGCGGTTGTAGTGGAGCATGCTGAACCAGTCCGCCGACTACGCGTTGCGGGCGGTGCTGTTCGTCGCGCAGCGCCCCGGTCGCAAGGCGTGCCCGGCAAAGGCAATTGCGAAAGCGACCGGCATCCCGCTGAACTACCTCGGCAAGGTGCTTCACACGCTCGTGCAGGCCGGCGTGCTGACCTCGGTGCGTGGGCCGCAGGGCGGGTTCCGGCTGGCGACCGACCCTGCAGAAGTGACGCTGGTGGATGTGGCCGGACCGTTTCAGCGGCTGCCCGAGCGTCGCATGTGTCTGCTGGGTGATCGCCCGTGCGATGCGGCGAATCCGTGTGTGTCGCATCAGCACTGGCAGAACATCAGCGACCAGGTCACGTCGTTTTTCCGGAACACCACGATCGCGGCAATGCTGACAGATATCCCCCCCGAAAACCCGGCAGCAAAACACAACGCGCAGCGCGATCCGCGCGCTGTCGCCATGTCCACCTCCTGCTGAGGGAAAACTCATGACTGGGGAGCCGGCCGACGTTCCGACCAGCGCATCGGACGACATACCGCCTGGCCAGCGGCTGTTCGACAACTGGCTGCTGCTGATGATCGCGGGGATCGTGATCATGGCGGTGATTTACACGGGGTGGGGACTCTGGGAAATCGCGACCATGCCGAAAGCGACCCTGCCATGAGCGCGCACGAGACGGAGCACGGCGCGGAGCCGATGCATACCGGGATGGTCGCGCCCAAAGGGCGCTGGTGGGTCCCGGCCCACAAGTCCGAGAAGGTGTGGTTCACCATCGCGTTCGCGTGGTGCATGGTGCTGTTCGCGATGATGCCGCTCTGGCACTGGAAGGGTGGACAGAACCCATCGGGCATTCGCAGCAAGGTCGAAGCGGCGGACTTCAAGGCGCGGGTCGACCAGTTCGTTGCGGACTACAAGGTCGACGAGATGAACAACATCCCGGTAGTCGAGCCGCCGCCCGGCAGCGACGTGTATCTGCTCGGCCGCATGTGGACCTGGTACCCGGTGCTGAAGCTGCGCAAGGGCGTCGAATACACGCTCCACCTTTCCTCGATCGACGTGAATCACGGCTTCTCGCTCTACCCGGTCAACATCAATTTCCAGGTGGTTCCCGGCTACGACTACGGTCTGAAGATCGTGCCGACCGAAGCCGGCGAGTTCAGCATTATCTGCAATGAGTTCTGTGGGGTCGGGCACCATATGATGCTCGGCAAGGTCATCGTAACCAATGAAGATGGATCAAGGTGAACCCATGAGCACCATCGAACTCAATGTCCCGCAGTCCACGCCGCTGTCGACGCTCACACGACTGTTCCGCCGCTGTGAAGTGACCGGCCTCGCCGTGCATCGGCCGGCGGAAATGCTGATGCGAGCCAACGCGGTGGCGGCGACGGTCGCACTGCTGATCGGCGGGATCAGCGCGATTCTGATCCTGCTGACGCGCTGGCAGGCGGTGCACCTGCTCCAGCCGATGATGTTCTACCGCGTGCTCACCGCACACGGCATCAGCATGCTGATCTTCTTCATCATCTTCTTCGAGATGGCGGTGCTCTATTTCGCCGCCGGACCGCTGCTGAACAGCAGAATCGCCGCGCCGAAGTTCGGCTGGTTCAACTTCGCGCTGATGACGACGGGCGCCGTGCTGGTCGAGTGGATGATCTGGACGGGCAAAGCGGATGTACTGATGACCTCGTACATCCCGCTCAGGGCGCACCCGCTGTACTACCTCGGCATCATCTTTTTTGCGGTCGGCGCGCTGTTCGTCTGCTTCCAGTTCTTCGCGACGCTCGTGATCGCTAAGCGCGAGAAGACCTACGAGGGCTCGCTTCCGCTGATCACGTTCGGCGCGGTGACCGCGGCAATCATCGCGGTGATCACACTGCTGCACGGCGCAGCAACCTACATCCCGGCGTTTCTCTGGTCGGTCGGGCTGCTCGACATGGATCCGCAGGTCTACCGCATGCTGTGGTGGGCACTCGGACACTCGTCGCAGCAGATCAACGTCGCCGCGATGGTCGCGATCTGGTACCTGCTCGGCGCGTTCACCGTAGGCGCGGTCGTGCTGAACGAGAAGATCAGCCGCACCGCGTTCGTGCTCTACATCCTGTTCATCTCGATGGCCTCGGCGCACCACCTGCTGGTCGATCCAGGGTTCAGTTCATCGTGGAAAGTCGTGAACACCAGCTACTTTATGTACATGGCGGTGCTCGCCAGCATGCTGCACGGGTTCACAGTGCCGGCAGGTGTCGAAGTCGGGCAGCGTTTGCGCGGCGTCACGCGCGGGCTGTTCGGCTGGGTGAAGAACGCGCCCTGGAGCGACCCGGGCTTCAGTTCGCTCGTACTCTCAGTCGTCGTGTTTGGCTTCGTCGGCGGAATTACAGGCGTGACCATCGGCACGGAGCAGATCAACATCGTCGTGCACAACACGCTGCGTGTGCCCGGCCATTTCCACGCGACCGTGGTGAGCGGAACGGCCGTCGCGTTCATGGGGCTCACGTATTACCTGATTCCGCTGATCTTCCGGAAGAAGGTCGCGTTCTGGCGACTCGCACAGGTACAGCCGTACCTCTTCGCGGGCGGGATGCTGATCTTCTCGATCTTCATGTCGTTCTCCGGTGGCTTCGGCGTGCCGCGCCGTCACTGGGACATCAACTTCAGCGGTGCGCCGTTCCAGCAGGCGTTCCATCCGGCGGTCGATGCGCTCATGGCGATCATGGCGCTCGGCGGCCTGCTCGCAGCCGTAGGTGGCGGGCTGTACATCCTGATCACCGTCTGGTCGGTGTTCTTCGGCAAACCGTTCACCGAAGCCGATCGTGTCGCGGGTGCGAAGGGTTTGCCTCAGGGCATCATTCGCCCGCCGCGCGCCCTCACGGCCGCGGATAACCGCAACCTGCCGTCCGGTCGGTTCGGCCACGCGCCCGGCACCATGGCGCTCGTTCTGATCTTCCTCGCCGCGTTCGCGGTTTACTACTTCGCGAACTGGAAGCTGCTCTCGTTCGTATGGAAGATCGGATGAAGGACGGCGACGCAGCACACGCACTGGCCGGTCTGATTGCGCTGTTTGCGATCACGGCGGCGTGGTGGCTGCTTGCCCTCTGGCCCGTCAACGACGGGCCGGAGTGGCTCGCCCGCACGCGTTACGTCTGCTTCGGCGTAAACGAAAGCGGTCTGCCGAACGCAGGCGGCTGGATCGGGCTGATTGGCGGGCCTGCCGGAATGCTGGTGATCCTCGTCCTCGGCTGGCAGCGCGGGATGTTATCGCTGCTGCAGCAGGCCCACACCTCAAGAGGCGTACGTTTGGCGTTTGCGCTGCTCGCGCTGGGCGTCGCAGTGCTGGTGACCGGCGCCGCGCTGCGCGTTCAGCAGGCACGCAGCATGACGCCGACAATGCCACCATCCACACTTGCGCCCGATGCCCACCCAAGGCTCGACCTGCACCCCGCGTCGTTCCGACTCATCGGTCAGAACGGCGATACGGTTTCACTCGAGCAGTTCAGGGGAAGGCCGGTCCTCGTCACATTCGCGTTTGCACACTGCTCGACGATCTGTCCGCTGATCGTGCAACACGTACTGCGCGCGCAGGAGCAATTGCGCAGTTCACCGGATCAACCGGCCGTATTGGTGATCACAGTCGATCCGTGGCGAGACACACCATCGCGTCTGGAAACCATCGCGCTGCAATGGCGGCTGCCGGACGATGCGTGGGTGCTCAGCGGACCTGTCGAGGATGTCGAAGCCACGCTCGACGCATGGCAGATCCCGCGCATCCGGGACGAGCGGACCGGCGACGTGACGCACCCCTCGCTGGTGTACGTCCTCGATTGCAACGGAAGAATTGCGTTCGCTTCGACCGGCGATACCGACACACTGATCGCCCTGCTGCGGAGAGAGTGATCATGTCGGCAACGACCCGCGCGTATCTCGAACTGACCAAGCCGGGGATCACGCTGTTCATCGGCATCACCGCGGCCGCGGGTTTCATCACCGCGGCGGGCTGGGCGATGCCGATGCGCTTTGTTGCGACGGTCACAGCGACGATGCTGATGTCCGCCGGTGCCGCGACCCTCAACCAGGTTGCCGAGCACCGCTGGGATGCGCTGATGCGCCGCACCTCGATGCGACCGCTTCCCGCCGGCACAATCAACCCAACTGCCGCCCGCGTATTCGCCGGTATACTGACCGGTAGCGGCCTCGCGATTTCGCTGCTGTTCCTCAACGTCTCCGCAGCGGTGTTCCTCGTGCTGTGTCACATCAGTTATGTCCATGCGTACACGCCGCTCAAACGGCGCACACCGCTCTGCACACTGGTCGGCGCCATTCCAGGCGCACTGCCGGTGCTGGCCGGCTGGACCGCCGCGGGTAAGCCCATCGACACAGCCGCCATCGCGCTCACCGGTGTGCTGTTCATGTGGCAGATCCCGCATTTCCTCGCGATCGGCTGGATGGCTCGCGACGACTATCGCACGGCAGGGTGTCCGATGCTTGGCGTCGTCGAGCCGTCCGGGCTGGCGAGTGCGCGCGTCTCTCTCGTTTACGCCGTCGCGACCCTTCTGTGTGCACTCGTGCTCGGTGTTGCGATTTCCGCCGGGCCGCTTTTCCTCGTTGCTGCGGTGCTGACCGGAGGCGCGTACATCCATTACGCCGTTCGGTTCGTTCGTGAGCCCGCGCGACCGCCCGCCCGACGCCTCTTCTTCTGCTCCCTCGCCGTGCTCCCGCTGCTGCTCTCCGCGTTGATGCTCGATCTGCTCTGATGCGCCGCATCGCCGTGAAGCCATTCCGCGCACCTGAGCACCCTGTCATACGCGAGCATCGGCGAACTTGACAGAGGCGCGAAGCGGCTTCCGCGAACCAGCGGGTCTGCGTACTTTCCGCGGCATGCATTCAGCGAACGACTCGGCGACAAACCATCCTGATCGGAACACCCACGGCCTGCGGCGCATCTGGCTGATCGCGGGTGCGGCGGCGCTGCTGCACATCGTGCTCGGCTTTGGGGTCATGCTGCCCGCACCGTTTTCGGGAGGTGACAACGCGACCTACGTCGCACTTGCACACTCGCTGCTCGAACGGGGCGACTACACGTCGATCTGGGACCCGGCACTCACACCCGAAACGCTCTATCCGCCGGCATTCCCAGCGATCCTCGCCGCTTCGATTGCGCTCGGCGGCGACGGCTGGATCGCATTCAAGGCGCTGCTGATCGTCATTTCGGCAATTGGCGTCGCCTGCTCGGTCCTCTGGGCCGCAAGGGTCAGCACGCCGGTCGTCGCAGCGGTCATCGGAGTTGTCATCGCCATCAGCCCGGGTGTGCTGCGCCACACACACTACGTTCTGTCCGATGTGCCCTTCTTTGCGTTCACGCTGATCGCGTTCTGGGCGTTCACCTTTATCGATGCAAAGGAATCGCGACGAAGCGATACGAAGTGGGTTGTTGTTGCCGCACTGGCGACGCTGCTCGCCGCAATGACGCGGTCGGCCGGCTTGCCACTGGTGCTCGCGCTTGGCGGTGCGCTGGTCGTCCGCCGTCAGTGGCGGCACGTCGCGATTTTCGCGACACTCGCAGCAGCGCCGATGCTGGCCTGGTCGCTACGCTCGCGCAGCCTCAATCCGAACGGCTACTCGAGTTATCTGCTGTGGGCGGACCCGTACCGCCCTGAACTCGGGCGCATCGGAATTTTCCAACTGATCCCTCGCGCACTTGAGAACGCGCGACAGTACCTGCTCGATATGTTTCCGCAGCTCCTGGTCAGCAGGGTTGGGGTACCGTGGGGAATTGCCGTGCTGTTGCTGCTGCTCGCCGTGGCCGTATGGCTGGTAAGAATGGTACGCAGGCCCGGTGCACTCGAAACATGGGTGCTGCTGTACACCGGGATCCTCCTGATCTGGCCGGTTACCTGGAGGTCGGAGCGGTATTTGATCGTGCTGCTGCCCGCGATTCTCTTCTACGCGGCGGAAGCATTTCGCCAGCTCACCCGCGTGCAGCCTTCACTCGGAAGAGCTGTTGCTGTGGTTGCGACGCTCGCACTCGTATTGTCTGAACTGCCCGGCCTGCGCGACGGGATTCGCTATGCAGACAGTTGCCGCGATGAGTATGCCGCCGGCGACGCGTTCTCCTGCACGCCATCGACCTGGAAAGCGATCATGCAGACCGCCGCCGAACTGCGCGGCCGTATGCCCGCCGATGCTGTCGTGCTTTCCCGCAAGCCCACGCTGTTCTTTGTGCTATCCGGTTACCGCAGTCGGGTGTATCCGATGAGCGCCGACCCTGCCGTGTTTTTCGCCGAAGCGAAATCGGCAACCGCAGACTACCTGTTGCTCGATGACTCGGATCTCAGTGAGCAGTATGTGCAGCCGGTCCTCCGCTCGCAGCCTGATAACTTCTGTGTCATCACGGAGGTAGGAAGAGATGGCGGCCGACTGCTTCGTATCGAGCCGGAAGCGACCCGCACCGTGCCGCAGCCCCGCGACTCCGTCGACGTGGTCCGCTTCGCAACCTGCCCACTGACCCCGTCACCTGTGCCCTGAAATCGCTTCAGCCTTCCAACATCAAACCCCTGACCTTAACCTTCATGCGGCAATCGTAATGCATCAAACCCTGTCCCCCGAATTCCATCAGTGATTCAGTCCGACTATGAGGGATCCGAACTCGACGCCACCGCGCAGGCGCACAACTACAACCGCTGGATCCTCGAATCCATTCGCCCATTCCTCGGTGCCGTCATCGCCGAAGTGGGCGCCGGACAGGGCAACTTCACCCGCGAACTGCTGCGCACCGCCCCGCACCGCCTGATCGCGATCGAACCTTCCGCCATCCTCGTCCCGAAACTCCGTCAGACAACCGCGGGAATACCCAACCTCGACGTACACCACGCCCGACTCGCTGACCTCTCCGGATCGCTCGAGAACTCGGTCGACTCGTTGGTCTACATCAACGTGCTCGAACATATCGCCGACGATCGCAGCGAACTCGAACATGCGTACCGCGCCCTCAGACCCGGCGGCTCGCTGTGCGTTTTTGTGCCCGCGCTGCCGTCGCTGATGACCGGCTTCGACGAATCGATCGGCCACCATCGGCGCTACCGCCGGCCCGACCTCCTCCACCTGGCCGAAAGCAGCGGGTTCGAAGTGGTCGCCGCCCGCTACTTCGACCTGCTCGGCGCTCTCGCGTGGCTGCTCGCATTCAAACTGCTCCGCCTCCATATGAGCACCGGCAACGTCCGCCTTTACGATCGCCTCGCCGTGCCGCTCGCACGCGTATTCGACCGCATCCTCGGCCCCCCGGTCGGGAAAAGCCTGCTCCTCATCGCCCGTAAACCCGAAGCAAAGTCTCCCCCCAACCTGCCGTAACCTTGCCCCACCCACCTGCCGTACCCTGCTGCACCCTGCTGCACCCTGCTGCACCCTGCTGCACCCTGCTGCACCCCGCTCCTCCCCCGGTCCTGGCGAAGCCGATCCTACGTCCTGTGTCCTGCCGTCCCGCCGTCCAGCCGTCCTGCCGTCCAGCCGTTCATTCGCCTTAGCGCAGGATTTGCATCCCCAGCCCGGGTTTCTACCGAAGACCTGGGTGCCTGCTGGCGCCAAGTGACACGAACCCGAGAACCAAAGAAAATGGCATTGGAAGAGACTCCGACCGGCGATGAAGTCGTGGAAGCCGCAACCGGGAGCGGAAACGGCTCGAAGCGGAAGCGGCGCAACACCGCGACGACGGCCGCCCGGGCCGTGGCCGCCAGCGGCGCGCGGGCCCTGAAGCGCAAACGGACGTCGACGGATGGCGACGAAACGCTGCTTCAACTGCTGGAAGCGCTTCGGGAACTGGAGCACGGCAACTTCGAGGTGCAGTTGCCGGAGTCGGGCGAGGGTACGGCGCTCGAGGTCGCGCGCACATTCAATCGGGTCGCGTCGCTGAACCATCGCTTGTGCGAGGAGGTCGGTCGGGTCAGCCGAAGTGTCGGCCGGGAAGGTCGCATGACCGAACGTGCTGCGCTGGCGGGAGCGCCCGGGGCCTGGTCGGTCACGATCGGCGGCATCAACGCGCTGATCACGGATCTGCTGCAGCCGACCACGGAGATCGCCCGAGTACTGACCGCGGTCGCGCGGGGCGACCTGGGTCACAAGATGGTCCTCGAGATCGACGGCAAGTCGGTGCAGGGCGAGTTCCTGCGCATCGGCACGACCGTCAACACGATGGTTGACCAACTCGGTGCGTTTGCCTCGGAGGTCACGCGTGTCGCGCGGGAAGTCGGCACGGAGGGCAAGCTGGGCGGTCAGGCGCAGGTGCCTGGTGTCGCCGGCACATGGAAGGACCTGACCGACAGCGTGAACTCGATGGCGGCCAACCTCACCGCCCAGGTTCGCAACATCGCGGACGTCACGACCGCGGTTGCGCAGGGCGACCTCACGCGGAAGATCACGGCCGAAGCGCAGGGCGAGATCGCGCAATTGAAGGACACGATCAACACGATGGTCGATCAACTGAGCGCGTTTGCGTCGGAAGTCACGCGCGTCGCGAAGGAGGTCGGCACCGAAGGCAAGCTGGGCGGTCAGGCGCGCGTCGAAGGCGTGGCCGGCACCTGGCGTGACCTCACGCAGAACGTGAACGCGATGGCGGCAAATCTGACCGTGCAGTTGCGGGACGTTTCGGCGGTCGCGACCTCCATTGCGGACGGCGATCTCACCCGCAAGATCACGGCGGAAGCACAGGGCGAGATCCTGCAGATCAAGAACGTGATTAACATCATGGTCGACCGGCTCTCGCTTTTTGCGGACGAAGTCACCCGGGTTGCGCGCGAGGTCGGTACCGAAGGGGTGCTCGGTGGTCAGGCGAGCGTGCCCGGCGTCGCAGGCACGTGGAAGGACCTGACCGAGAACGTGAACTTCATGGCCAGCAATCTGACCAGCCAGGTTCGCAACATCGCGCTGGTCACCACCGCCGTTGCCAACGGCGATCTCTCCCAGAAAATCACGGTCGATGTACGCGGCGAGATCCTCGAGCTCAAGAACACCGTCAACAACATGGTGGACTCGCTGCGCGTCTTCGCCGACGAAGTCACGCGCGTGGCGAAGGAAGTCGGTACGGAAGGCATCCTCGGCGGGCAGGCGCAGGTGCCGACCGCCGCGGGTACCTGGCGTGCACTGACCGACAACGTCAACCAACTCGCCAACAACCTGACCGTGCAGGTGCGTGCGATCGGCGAAGTCGCAACCGCGGTGACCAAGGGCGACCTCACGCGCACCATCACCGTGGATGCGCGCGGCGAACTGGATGAGCTCAAGAACAACCTCAACCAGATGATCGCCAACCTGAAGGAGACGACCGAACGCAACCAGGAGCAGGACTGGCTCAAGACCAACCTGGCGAAGTTCAGCCGCATGATGCAGGGGCAGAAGGATCTGGAGACCGTATCGCGCCTGATCATGTCGGAACTCACGCCGCTCGTCTCCGGCAACTACGGCGCGTTTTTCATCATGGATAGCGAGGAGCACGTACCCCTCCTCAAGCTGGTCGCGACGTATGCCTACAAGGAGCGCAAGCATCTGGCGAATCGCTTCCGGCTTGGCGAAGGACTGGTCGGCCAGGCGGCCCTCGAGAAGAAGCCGATTCTGCTGACCAATGTGCCGGAGGATTACGTGCGCATCAGTTCAGGACTCGGCGAGGCGCCGCCGCGCAACATCATCGTGCTGCCAGTCCTGTTCGAGGGCGAAGTCAAGGCGGTCATCGAGCTGGCGAGTTTCCTCCCGTTCAGCGCGATCCATCAACTGTTCCTCGATCAGCTCGCGGAAAGTGTCGGTGTGGTGCTCAACATGATCGCCGCGAACATGCGCACGGAGGAACTGCTGCAGCAGTCGCAGGCGCTGACCGGCGAACTGCAGGCGCAGTCGGAAGAGCTGCGCCGCCAGCAGGAAGAGCTGCGCAAGTCCAACGTCGAACTCGAGGCGCAGGCGCGTACACTCAAGGCTTCCGAAGAACTGCTGAAGGAACAGCAGGAGGAGCTCCAGCAGGTAAACGAGGAACTCGAAGAAAAGGCATCGCTGCTTGCGGAACAGAACCGCAAGGTCGAGCAGAAGAACTCCGAGGTCGAGCAGGCCCGTCAGGCGCTCGAGGAGAAGGCCGAGCAACTCGCGCTTTCATCGAAGTACAAGTCCGAATTCCTCGCCAACATGTCGCACGAGTTGCGCACACCGCTGAATAGCCTGCTGATCCTCGCGCGGGAACTGGCCAACAATCAGGACCAGAACCTCACGCCGAGGCAGGTCGAGTTTGCGCAGACGATTCACGGATCCGGCACAGACCTGCTCTCGCTGATTAACGACATCCTCGATCTCTCCAAGGTCGAAGCGGGCCGGATGGAACTGAACCCGCAGACATTCGCGCTGCAGGAAGTCAGCGAATTCGCCGATCGCACCTTCCGCCCGCTCGCCGAGGAAAAGGGACTCGCGTTCGATGCGAGCCTGGCACCCGATCTCCCGGAGGAAATCCGCACGGATCGGCAGCGGCTCCAGCAGATTCTGAAAAACCTGATCGCCAATGCGATCAAGTTCACCGATGAAGGACAGGTCCGGCTGGAAATCCGTATGGCATCGCAACGTCGTTTTGCGAGCCGTGCACTCGACAATGCGGAGCGCGTCATCGCGTTCGCCGTGCGCGATAGCGGGATCGGCATCCCGCGCGAAAAGCAGCGTCTGATTTTCGAGGCGTTCCAGCAGGCCGATGGAACCACCAGTCGCAAGTACGGCGGAACCGGGCTCGGGCTTTCGATCAGTCGGGAAATCGCACGACTGCTCGGCGGCGAGATCCGCGTGGAAAGCGAAGAAGGGAAGGGCAGCACATTTACGCTTCTGCTCCCCCTGCGCTACGAGCCGGTCAGTTCGCCGGATACTCCGGAATCCGAGATACAGCGGCACACGCAGCCGGATCGGGCAGTTACTTCGCCCGAACTTCCGGCAGTCGAATACGATGACAATCCGCTCGGTGACGATCGCGACAGTGTCGAACCGGGAGACAAGGTCGTTCTCATCGTGGAGAATGACACCGGCTTTGCTTCCATCCTGCGCGATCTCGCCCGCGACAAGGATTTCAGGGTGTTGATCGCGCTGGACGGCGAAACCGGATTGCGCATGGCCCACGAGTATCGGCCGGATGCGATCACGCTGGACCTGGATCTTCCCGGCATCGACGGCTGGGCGGTGCTCGACCGGCTCAAGCATCATCCCAACACACGCCACATTCCCGTGCACATCGTATCCGGCACCGATGCCCGGCAGCAGGGGCTCCGGGCCGGCGCGCTCTCCTACCTCGAGAAGCCGGTCAGCAAGGAGGCACTCGACGAGGCTTTTGATGACATCGCCCGCTTCCTCGATCAGCGTGTGCGTAACCTGCTCGTGGTCGAAGATGACGAGACGCAGCGGCAGGCGATCGTCGAATTGATCGGCGATGATGACGTGAACATCACTCCGGTCGCTACCGCCGAGGAGGCGCTGGAACAACTGTCACAGCGCCATTTCGACTGCATGGTGCTCGACCTCGGGCTGCACGACATGAGCGGCTTCACCCTGCTCGAGCAGATCAAGTCCGACCCGGAGATGCAGTCCCTGCCGATCATCATCTACACCGGCAAGGATCTCACGTCCGCGGAGGAAACCCAGCTCCGCCGCTACGCTGAAACCATCATCGTAAAGGACGTGCGTTCCCCCGAACGGCTGCTCGATGAGACCGCACTTTTCCTGCATCGGATCGAAGCACGCCTGCCCGAACAGAAACGGCGGATGCTGCAGCAGTTGCACAGCACGGAAGCTGTGTTCAACGGCAAGCGTGTGCTGGTCGTCGACGACGATATCCGCAACATCTTCGCGCTGACCAGCGTGCTTGAAGGCCACGGCATGAAGGTGCTTTTCGCCGAGAACGGCAAGGACGCGCTGGCGCTGCTGGACAAGGGCGAGGCGGTCGATCTCGTGCTGATGGATGTGATGATGCCGGAGATGGACGGGTACGAAACCACGCGCAGAATCCGCACAGCACCGCAGTGGCGCTCGCTCCCGATCATCGCGCTCACCGCCAAGGCGATGAAGGGCGATCGCGAGAAGTGCATCGAGGCGGGTGCGTCCGATTACATCACCAAGCCGGTCGATACCGACCAGTTGCTTTCGCTGATGCGCGTCTGGCTCTACCGGTGAAAGCGGGAAAAATCGCGCTGCCGGACACGCCGTCCGGCTACGGAAGTGATCTCGAGCGCATCGAAGTCGACCTGCTGCTCGAGGGCATCTACCGCCAGTACGGCTACGACTTTCGCTCCTACGCCTTCTCTTCGCTGAAGAGAAGGTTGTGGAAGCACATCCAGGCCGAGGGGTTGCATTCGATCAGCGAACTTCAGGGCAGGGTACTGCACGACCCGGTCGCGCTGCAGCGTCTGCTGCTCGACCTGTCGATCAGTGTCTCGACCATGTTCCGCGATCCGGGGTTCTACCAGGCCTTCCGCGAGAAAGTCGTCCCCCTGCTCCGGACTTATCCGTTCATCCGGATCTGGCACGCCGGCTGCTCGACCGGCGAAGAAGTCTATTCAATGGCGATCCTGCTGGAAGAGGAGAACCTGTACGAGCGTACGCGGATTTATGCGACCGACATCAACGATGTCGTACTGCAGAAGGCGCGCGCAGGCATCTTCCCGCTCGAGCGTATGCAGGAGTACACGGACAACTACCTCAGGAGCGGCGGCGGACGCGCTTTCTCCGAGTACTACACGGCGCGCTACGACGGCGCGCTTTTCAACCCCGGCCTGACCAGAAACGTCGTGTTCTCGCAGCACAACCTGGTCACCGACCGCTCCTTCGCGGAATTCAATGTCATTCTCTGCCGCAACGTGATGATCTACTTCGATCGCGCGCTGCAGAACCGGGTGCTTCGTCTGTTCCACGACAGCATGCCGATGTACGGCATCCTCGCGCTCGGCAACAAGGAATCGCTTCGCTTCACGGAGTACGAGAACTGCTTCGAAGCGATCGACCCGCGCGAACGCATCTACCGGAGAGTCCGATGAGTGCGGTACGTGAAGAATTGCGTGTACGTTACGAACTGGTGGTGATCGGAATTTCAGCCGGCGGCCTTGTCGCGCTCTGCGAGTTGTTCCGCCTGCTGCGGCCGGACTTCCCGATCGCGATTGCGGTCGTTCAGCACCGTTCCAGGAACTCGACCGCGCTGGCCAGCGTGTTGCAGGACTGTACGCGTCTGCAGGTCTGTGATGTCGAGGACAAGATGCCGTTCAGCCCGGGCGCGGTGCACCTCGCCCCGCCCGACTATCACACCCTGGTGGATGATGGATTCTTTTCGCTTTCTCTGGATGCGCCGGTGACGTACAGCAGGCCCTCGATCGATGTACTCTTCGAATCCGCCGCGGACCAGTTCGGGCCGAAGCTGGTCGGAATCGTCATGACCGGCGCCAACCGGGATGGCGCGCGCGGGCTGCGCAGGATCGCGGATGCCGGCGGACGCGCAATCGTCCAGGATCCGGCAACCGCCGAGGTACCGGTCATGCCAACCGCCGCGATCGCGCTGGTCCCGGAGGCTGTCGTCCTCCCGATTTCCGGCATCGCGGCCCACCTCGGCTCGCTCGCGACGCCGCTGCAGCGCGGAGGGGTGCCGTGATGGAAACGCCTCGTGCGCGCATTCTGGTGGTCGACGACCGGCGGGAAAACCTGCTCGCCGTAGAAGCGCTGCTCCAGCCGCTCGGCCAGGAGATCGTACACGCGAGCAGCGGCGAGGAGGCGCTCCGTGCGCTGCTGCGCGACGAGTTCGCCGTCATCCTGCTCGACGTCCAGATGCCGGGGATGAGCGGCTTCGAAACCGCCGAAATCATCAAGTCCCGCGATCGCACCCGCCACATCCCGATCATTTTTCTGACCGCGATCAGCAAGGACGAGAAATTCGTTTTCCGCGGCTATTCGGTTGGAGCGGTCGACTACATGTCGAAGCCGCTGCAGCCGGAGATCCTCCGATCGAAGGTCGCGGCGTTTGTCGACCTGTACCTGAAGGGCAGGCAGTTGCACGAGCAGGAGCGCGCACTTCGCGAAGCGCAGAAGCGCGCGCTTGAACTGCAGCACGAGATCGAACTGCGCGCGTCGGAAGCCCGAGCGGCAAGTGAGCTTTCCGCCGTCAATGAACAGTTGAAGGCTCGGCAGGCCGAACTCGAACACGCCATGTCCGCACGCAGCCGGTTCTACGCTTCGATGAGCCACGAACTGCGCACGCCGATCAACGCGATCCTCGGGTACACGTCACTCCTGCTCGACCAGGTTTACGGCGCATTGAATGAGCGCCAGAACAACAGCATCGAACGAACGAACCGTGCGGCCCGCCACCTGCTCGAACTCGTCAACGATGTGCTCGATCTCTCGAAGATCGAGGCGGGCAAGCTGGAACTGCAGCTCGAATCCATCCGTTTCCCCGGCCTCATCGAAGATCTCTTCGTGACGGTCCGCCCGATGGCCGACCAGCACGGCTCCTCGCTGAACCTTTCGCACGATGGTGATCCCATCAGTCTGATCAGCGACCCGCGCCGCGTCCGCCAGATTCTGCTCAATCTGCTCTCAAACGCGATCAAATTCGGCGATGGCCAACCCATCTACGTGTATTCGCGACCGCAACCCGATGGAGGCATCGAAATCGAAGTCGTCGATCGCGGTAAGGGCATCCCCGAGGAGGACCAGGATCGGATTTTCTATGAGTTCGTCCAGCTCGAGCGCGGCGATCGGCAGGATGGCACCGGACTCGGCTTGCCGATTTCACAGCGGCTGGCCAGTCTGCTCGGTGGTTCGCTCACCGTCGAATCCCGTGTGGGTGCAGGGAGCACGTTCCGCTTCACGCTGCCGCGCGTCCTCGACATGCTGTCGGTCGGCAGGACTTTGCCCGCCCCTCCCGCGGCAGCAGAACCCGTCGGTGCGGGCGCAGGCACATCGCAATGAGAATTGTCCTGGAAGCCGAAGACGCGCTCCGCATCGAGCCCGGCGAGGCCATGCTCACCATTGTTGCTCCTTCCGAAGAGCACAGTTATTCGGCATTCCACATGCTCGCGAGTGGCCTCGCCATGTGCACTTACTCGGTGCTCGACTCGTGGGCATCGAATGCAGGCATCAGTGCCGACCGGCTGAGCATTCACGTCAGTTGGGAGTTCACCGAAAAGCCGCATCGCGTCCGCACGCTGAATCTGACGTTCGACTGGCCGGATCTACCGCCTGACCGCGAATCCGCTGCCCGCCGCGCCGCCGGACTTTGCGCCGTGCACGCCACCCTGACGCATTCCCCCGAGATCACCATCAACAGCAACGTCGGCCAGGCGGCGCGATGAAACTCGTCCCCGTCGTTCGATTTGTTGTCGCGGGGCAGGACCACGCCGAGATCACCGCACAGATCGGTACCCGGCCGTATACACTGATCTACGATGGGAGCTGCAGAATCTGTGGGCGTCTCGTCCGTTCGCTTACGCAGTGGGATCGCCACCATCGGATCCTGATCCTGCCATCGCAACTGCCCGGCGTACGCGCGCGGTTCCCCTGGATTCCCGATCGCGCCTACGCCGAATCGGTCCAGTTGGTCGGTCCGCACGGGCAGACCTGGCAGGGTGCCCGAGCGGTCGAGCAGATCCTCAACATCGTGCCGCGCGGTCGCTGGTTTTCCTGGGTGTTTCACATCCCGTTCGTGCGGTCGGTCGCCGAAAAAGCCTACCGCTGGGTCGCTCGCAATCGCTACAAGCTCGGTTGTGGCGAACACTGCCAGTATCGACCGCTCGATGTGAGTTACGAATAGTTTGAGTACACCGGCATGCGGGCGCGCGCGGCGAGTGGCGTCGTGTTATGCCGGTCCCCACACAGTCTCACGCGAACCGCCCTGGTCAGGCATTCTCCTGCCGGCGCTTTCGTTTCATCACGGTTCGGCGCGCCCAGCGTTCGATGTGTACGGCCTGCATGTCGTCGAGGTTTTCGCCAACCTGCGTGATGCCGTCCGGCGCGCGACCTCCCGACGCATCGATGATGCGCTGCGCCGTTTCACGCCACGTGTGCGCCTGCAGCAGTTCGCCGCCGAGCAGCATTGCCGCCTGATCCACTCGCGTGGACGGGCGCACGTACGTGTCAATTTCGATGCGGATTCCACCGTCGCGCTGATGAAACGCAAAATGGACGAATCCCGCGAAGGTGTGCCCCGCAATGGTCGCGAGCGTGATTTCGCCGTCCGCAACTTTCTCGACGCGTACCTGGATGTTGCCGCGCAGCGGCAGCTTCAGCGTCAGCGTGGTGCCCAGTTCGAGTACGCGCGGCGAACCCGGCTCTGCCTGTGCTTCAATCGGCACAAAATCGCCGAAATTGAGCCGGAACATCTCGAACAGATGCTCCGCGGTTACGTGCGGTTCCTTGATCTCCGCGCTGAAGCCGTGGTACTTCAGCGGCCCGACCCCCTGTTCAGGTGTAACCTCGGGCAGTGCCGAGGTCAGTTGTTCGAGCCCCTCCCTGATCGGCGTTCCCTTGATCTGCAGTCGGTCCAGAAGGTTGCGTGTCCCGGGTGGAATCAGACTCCCTTCGGTGAGCATCCGAACCGACGCAGTCGAGAGTGGCAGGTCGACCCCGAGCGCCGTCGCCGCCCGCAGACCGAGGTCCGCGATCGACGACGGCAGCGGAATCCTCGGCGGCGAACGGTCCGTGATGCGCGCGAACTCGTCGAGCACCTCATTGATCGTCGTCTGCTCCGGCCCCGCCAGACTCACCACCTCGTCCTCGATTTCACCTTCCACCAGTCTGGCCAGTGCCGCTGCGGCATCCCTGTGCCAGATCGGCTGAAACGTGTCATTCCCGCGATCGATCACCGGAACCGCGGGAAGAACGCGTACCATCCGCAGCAGCAGTGACAGCACCGAGTCGCCCGGTCCGTAGACATTGCCGAGCCGCACGATATGGTACTGACCCGGGAATTCGCGCACGTGCGCCTCGGCCGAACGTTTCGAGGCGTGGTATTCCGATGAGCCGCGTTCTGCACCGAGCGATGAGATGCAGATGAAGCGGGATACGCCGGCACGTGCGGCTTCTTCCACCAGACGCGCCGTCCCCTTCACGTTGACTTCCTCGAAGGTGATCGGCGGCTCGCCTTCCTTCACGATCCCCGTGATGTGCAGCACCGCATCACAACCGTCCGCCGCACCGTGAATCGTGTCCGGCCGCGTCACATCGCCGTTCCACGCCTCGATCTTCCCGCACCACGCTTCCTGCTGTTCTTCCGCGTGGCGCGAAAACAGCCGCACCTCGTGACCGCGCCTCAGCAACTCGCTGACCGTCGCCGTGCCGACGACTCCGGTGCCTCCCGTCACGAGAACCTTCACATTCACCTCGCCATTCGTGTCTTTTGTTCGCCGGGCCGCGCCTCAACGCCGGACCGCTCGAGCGCACCTCTTCAACAGACAACAGGTACTGCAAGGAATGCGGCAGCGTGGCGACTGGCGTGGCTGTATACAAACGGTTATTCTGACCGACCTTTCTGTTGTCCGGCCCTCCGGGCCGTTTACGTGGCTCCCCATGTAGCGAGGTTGTCATGACCCATCGAACCGCCTGGGCACGTGCCCGAAGAGCGGCATTTCTTCCCGCCCTGCTGATAACCGTAGCCTCTCAGGCGGCTGCGCAGGGCAGGGTGACAAGCCCCGAACAACATTTCGGGCACAGGATCGGCGCAGACTATGTGCTGCCGAACTACACCGCGTTCACCGCGTACTGGCGCAAGCTCGACCAGGAATCCGACCGGATGGTGGTCCAGTCGATTGGCAAGACCGCGGAAGGACGCGACCAGTTGATGGCGATTATCACATCGCCGGAGAACCACCAGAAGCTGGCGCGTTACAAGGAGATTTCGCAGCGCCTGGCGCGGGCCGAAGGGCTCACGGATGAGCAGGCGAAGGCACTGGCCGCGGAAGGCAAGGCGGTCGTCTGGATTGACGGCGGTCTGCACGCGACCGAAGTGTTGGGCGCGCAGCAGTTGCTCGAGACGGTCTATCAGCTTGTCAGCAGGAACGACCCCGAGACGCTGCGCATCCTCAACGATGTGATCATCCTCGCGGTACACGCGAACCCGGACGGCATGGAGCTGGTCAGCGACTGGTACATGCGCAACCCGGAGCCGACCAAACGCTCGACTTCAGGCATTCCCCGGCTCTATCAGAAGTACGTCGGTCATGACAACAACCGCGACTTCTATCTCGCCGCGATGCCCGAGAGCGAGAACATGAACCGCTATTTGTACATCGAGTGGAACCCGCAGATCATGTACAACCATCACCAGACCGGTCCTTCCGGCACGGTGATGTTTGCGCCGCCGTTCCGCGACCCGGCCAACTACAACTATGACCCGATGATCCTTTCGGGCCTCGACCTGGTCGGCGCGTCGATGCACAACCGCTTCCTGGCCGAGAACAAGCCGGGTGTGACCACGCGGCGTGGCGCGAACTACTCGACCTGGTGGAACGGCGGGCTGCGCACCACCGCGTATTTCCACAACACGATCGGTCTGCTGACCGAAACGATTGGCAATCCGACGCCGATCGAAATTCCGTTCCTGCCGAACCGTCAGTTGCCGAGCAGCGACCTGATGGCGCCGATCGCGCCGCAGAAGTGGCCGTTCCGCAACTCGATCGACTATTCGGTTACCGCGAACTACGCGATTCTCGACCTCGCTTCGCGGCACCGCGAGCAGTTCCTGTACAACATCTATCAGATGGGCCGCAACTCGATCGAGCGCGGCAGCCGCGATCACTGGACGCCGTGGCCGCGTCACATCGAGGCCGTCCGCGTTGCGCTGGCCGGCGAGAACCCGCAGCGTGCGAGCACGGATGATCCCGTGATGCAGATGGGTGGCGGCATTGGCGGCGGCAGCGCTGCGCAGTCGGCGCGCGGCTGGCAGTTGTTCCGCGATCCGGCCAAGCGCGATCCGCGCGGCTTCATCCTGCCGAGCGATCAGGCCGACTTCGGCACCGCGACCAAGTTCATCAACGCACTGATCAAGAACGGCATCGATGTGCACCGCGCCACTGCCCCGTTCTCGGTCAACGGCAAGCAGTACCCGGCCGGTTCGTACGTCGTGAAGGCTGCGCAGGCGTTCCGTCCGCACGTGATGGACATGTTCGAGCCGCAGGATCACCCGAACGACTTCCGCTTCCCGGGTGGCCCGCCGATTCCGCCGTACGACAACGCGGGTTACACGCTCGCGATGCAGATGGGCGTACAGTTCGATCGCATTCTCGAGGGCTTTGATGGTCCGTTCGAGAAGATCAACGGGCTTGCCAAGGCCCCGGCCGGCCGCGTAACCAATACCAATGCAAACGGCTTTTACTTCACGCACCGCGCAAACGATGCGTTCATCGTGATCAACCGCCTGCTCAAGAGCGGCGAGCAGGTGCACTGGGTGAAGGAGCCGCAGACGGTGGACGGCCAGACCTGGGAGGCCGGCACCTTCTTCGTGGCACGCAAGGGCAGCACGGCCGCGAAGCTCCAGCAGTATGCGACCGAGTTCGGTCTGAACTTCGTCGGCGGCGCCAAGCCGAAGGGCGAGACGTTCCAGCTCAGGCCGATCAAAATCGGGCTGTGGGACCGCTACGGCGGTTCGATGCCGTCCGGCTGGACCCGCTGGATCCTCGAGCAGTACGAGTTCCCGTTCGAGGTCGTCTATCCGAAGGCGCTCGATGCGGGCAACCTGAACAAGAAGTTCGACGCGCTGCTGTTTGTGGACGGCGCGATTCCGGAGAGCGATCGTCCGGCCGGCGGCCGCTTCGGCGGCGGCGGTGGCAGCCCCGAGGACGTGCCGGCCGAGTTCCAGCACATGCTGGGCAACGTGACCGTCGCCACGACGGTGCCGCAGATCAAGAGCTTCGTCGAGAACGGCGGGACCGTCATCACGATCGGTTCGTCGACCGCCCTCGCGCAGCACCTCGGCCTGCCGATCCGCAACGCGATGACCGAGGAGCGCAACGGCCAGTCGCGTCCGCTCCCGCAGGACAAGTACTACATCCCGGGATCGGTCCTGTCGGTTGCGGTCGACAACACCCAGCCGATTGCCCACGGCATGGACAAGCGTGTCGATGTGTTCTTCGACAACAGCCCGTCCTTCTCCATCGGCAGCGGTGCGACGGTGAAGAAGGTCGCCTGGTTCGACAGCAAGGCGCCGCTGCGCAGCGGTTGGGCCTGGGGCCAGGACCTGCTCGAGAATACGACCGCGATTGCTGAAGCCGATGTCGGCAAGGGCAAGGCCTTCTTCTTCGGGCCGGAAGTGCTCTTCCGTGCACAGCCGCACGGCACGTTCAAGTTCGTGTTCAACGGCCTGTATTACGGGACTGCGAAGAAGTAGTCATTTGACGGCTCTTTTCAGCCGTCAAAGCGTACAGTGGGGGCGGGACGCAAGTGCGTTCCGCCCCTGCGTCTAAGTCAAAATCCAGATGAGGACCATAGTGATGAAGCTCAAGGGTTTGGTAGCCGCACTCGGCGCACTCACCATCGCGTCGACCGCGTCGGCCCAGGGTGCGCAGGATCCCGTGATCCAGCGCATCTGGCGCATCGGGATGGACAGTTCAAAAACTCAGGACCTGATGCAGGTCCTGACCGACTCGATCGGTCCGCGCCTGACCGGTTCGCCCGGCATCAACGCCGGCCATGACTGGCTGGTGAAGACGTATCGTGCGTGGGGTGTCAACGCTCGCAACGAGCAGTACGGCACCTGGCGCGGCTGGCGCCGCGGCATCACCCATGTCGACCTGATCACGCCGCGGGTGCGTTCGCTCGAGGGCACCATGCTCGCCTGGAGCCCCGGCACGAACGGCCGTCCGGTCGAAGCCGGTGTTGTCATCCTTCCCGATGTGAAGGACAGCACCGAGTTCGTTCGCTGGCTCCCCCAGGTGAGGGGCAAGTTCGTTCTCATCTCGATGCCGCAGCCGACCTGCCGCGACGATGCAAGCTGGCGTGAAGGCACCGACTCCATGACCTTCGAACGTATGCGCCAGGCGCGGACGCAGGCGATGCAGGCGTGGAACAATCGCGTCCGCAACACCGGCTACGCCACCGGCCTCGGCACCGGCTCGCTCGGACGTCGTCTCGAACAGGCTGGCGCCGCCGGCGTGATCGCTTCTCGCTGGTCCAATGGCTGGGGCGTCAACAAGGTGTTCAACACCCTCAACAACACGGCTCCGGGCATCGACCTCAGTTGCGAAGACTACGGACTCGTCTTCCGCATGGCGGAGAAGGGGCAGAACCCCACGCTGCGCGTGACCGCCGATGCCGAGAACCTCGGCGAGGTCCCGGTCTTCAACACGATTGCGGAGATCCGCGGTACGGAGAAGCCGGATGAGTACGTGATGCTGTCCGCCCACTTCGATTCGTGGGATGGTGGTTCGGGTGCAACCGACAACGCGACCGGTACCGTCACGATGCTCGAAGCGATTCGCATCCTGCGCCAGGTCTATCCGAATCCGAAGCGTACGATTCTGGTCGGCCACTGGGGCGGGGAAGAGCAGGGGCTGAACGGCTCGCGCGCGTATGCGCAGGATAACCCGAAGGTTGTTGCCGGCCTGCACGCGCTCTTCAACCAGGACAATGGCACCGGCCGGGTCGTGAACATCGGCGGACAGGGGCTCCAGAATGCGGAGCAGTACTGGACCAGGTGGCTGGCGAAGATGCCCGCGGAAATCACCGGTCCGCTGCGTCGCAGCTTCCCGGGCAACCCGAGCGCCGGCGGCAGCGACAACGCCGCGTTCGCGTGCTCGGGCGCTCCGGGCTTCAGCCTCGGTTCGGCGCCGTTCGACTACGGCACCTACACCTGGCACACGAACCGCGACACCTACGACAAGGTCTCGTTCGACGATGTGAAGAACAACGCGACCATGACCGCGATGCTCGTGTACCTCGCCTCCGAGGACCCGCAGATGCTGAGCCGCGAGCGCGCCACCCTTACGGGCCCCGATGGACGTGCACGCAACTGGCCGGATTGCGGCACGCCTCAGCGCAACAGCCAGCAGTATTTCAGATAAGCTGACGACGCGCTGAAATGCGTAAACCACGGAAGGCGTGGGCATGGACGAATCCCTTCGTCCGTGCCCTCGCCTTTCGTTCGTTTACGGGCCAATTTGCGGGTGAGACTTCCGGAGATGAGACGTGGCAAAAGTATCCGAACACGTACTGCTGCAGTTCGCACCCCTCATTTATGTCGCCTGGGCGGATGGCGAACTCACCCGCGACGAGATCACGCGGATCCATGATCAACTCGAGCGCGTGAAGTCCGCCGGCGCGGAAACCGCGGCGGTCGCTGCTCGCTGGCTGAATCCCGACCGCCCACCGAGCGCCTCCGATCTGCAGGAGTTGTTGAAGTTGATGCGAAAGGCCGCAAAGGCGCGCAGCAGGAAGAACGGTTCGCGTGCCTCGCTGCTGAAGCTCGGGCGCGAACTCGCGGGACAGAAGGACGCGGAGGAACTCCCCTCGGAACTGGCTGCACTCGCCGAAGTCGAGCGTGCGCTCGCACTCGACGGCACGGATGCACTGCACGCGATCCTCGGCCGCGATGAGCCTGCAGGCGTCGAACAGCGCGTCACGTTCAGCAGCATTGAACTGAACCGTTTCCTCGATGGGGAGCGCGCAGCCACACGCAGACAGCTTTTCGAGATCATGCGCAACCCGGCGTTTCAGATCGATCCCCGCCTCTCGACGCCTGCGTACCGCGAGCGGGTGCTCGCCGCGGTTCACCTGCTCGCAGACCAGGGGATCGGCGCAACCGCGTTTCCGCCCGAGCTGGGTGGCAACGGAGCTGTCGCCAGGTCGATCACCGCATTCGAAACGCTCGCCTTCGGCGATCTCAGTGTGCTCGTCAAATACGGCGTGCACTTCGGCCTGTTCTGCGGCAGCATCTACCAGCTCGGCACCACGTTTCATCACGAGGAATTCCTGCCTGCGGTGATGCGGCTCGAGCTGCCTGGCTGTTTTGCGATGACCGAGAGCGGGCACGGATCGAACGTGCGCGAAATCGAAACCACCGCGACCTACGATCCGGTCTCACAGGAATTCGTCATCCACACACCGCGCCCCGAAGCACGCAAGGACTACATAGGGAATGCCGCGCAGCATGGCCGCATGGCGACCGTGTTCGCACAGTTGCGCATCGGCGATGAAGAGCACGGCGTGCACGCGTTCCTCGTTCCGATCCGCAACGAGAAGCTCGAGGCACTGCCTGGTGTGATGCTGGAAGATTGCGGAGAGAAAACCGGGTTGCACGGCGTCGACAACGGCCGGATCCGCTTCGACCACGTGCGTATTCCGCGCACGAATCTGCTGAACCGCTTTGCCGATGTTTCGGAGGACGGCACCTACAGCAGCGTGATCGCAAACCCCGGCCGACGCTTCTTCACCATGCTCGGCACACTGGTCGCTGGCCGGATCAGCATCGGTTGCGCATCGGTCAGTGTGAGCAAGACCGCACTCACGATTGCGCTGCGGTATACCGCGCAGAGGCGGCAGTTCGGGCCGAGTGCGGCGGCCGAAGTTCCGGTGCTCAGCTACCTCACCATGCAGCGTTCACTGCTGCCGCATCTCGCCCTTACGATCGCTCTCGACGCCGCGCTCGAACAGCTCGTCCAGCGCTTCGCCGCCGGCGCCGACCTGCGCGAAGTCGAAACCGATGCCGCCGGCCTCAAGGCCTTCGCTTCCACGCACAACCTCAACACGCTGCAGGCCGCCCGTGAAGCGTGTGGTGGCGCCGGCTTCATGCAGGTGATGCGTGTCGGCCAGCTCCGCGCCGACGCAGACATCTTCACCACCTTCGAAGGCGCCAATCCCGTGCTGTTGCAACTCGTCGCCAAGGCGCTGCTCGGCGGCCTGCGCGAACAGTTCGGCGAGATGCGCTTCATTGGATTTGCACGCTACCTCGGCGCACGCGCCTCGACTGCCGTCGCCGAACTCAATCCGCTGATCACCCGCAAGTCGGATCCGGAACACCTGCGCGACCCGGAGTTCCACACCAGTGCGTTGCGCTACCGCGAACACCGGCTGCTCACCACCGCCGCGCGTCGCATGAAGTCACGCATCGACCACGGGACCGACAGCTTCGATGCCCTGAACGAGGTCCAGGACCATGTGGTCGCGCTCGCGCAGGCACACGTCGAACGAAGCATCATCGAAGCGTTCGATCGCAAGCTTGCGCAATGTGGCGACCCCACGCTTCTCGCCGTGCTCCGGCCACTCAGAGCCCTCGCCGGTCTGCACCTGCTCGAACGCGATCGCGCCTGGTTTCTCGAAGCGGGCTACTTCGAGCCGGCCAAGGCAAAAGCGCTGCGCGAGGAAGTGAATCGGCTGTGTCAGGAACTCGCGCCTCACGCCGTCAGTATTGTCGACAGCTTCGGGATCCCCGACTTCCTGGCCTGATCCGACGGGCAGCGCGCGATTCAGTCAGTCACGGCGCAGCGGACGCGAGCGCCGCGTCGGGTTGGGCGGATTCATCTCTGATTCAATCGGCGCTGGTCGACCAGGCAGCACTACCGCCACCCGGTCCGCCAGCGAGCGCACAAACTCCTGCGTTTCCCGATCGAGTTCCTCCGACCGCGCCAGCTCCCGCAGCGTGTCCACATCCGACCAGTCGAACAGTTCGGACTCCGGGTGAAATGTCGGCCGCGTGAACTCCATCAGGCTGAACAGCAGCGCGATCAGCAATGAGCTCACACCGATCGCCGCTGCCGCTGCCGCCTGCACACTCCAGCCGCGATCCCGGTGGAACGCAACCTCCCAGATCAATCCGAACAGCGCTGAACTCACCATCAGGACCGCAGCGCTCCAGAATACGATCCGCCGCAGTCGCGGCCGCCCTCCTCGTACAAGGCCAAACTTCATCCGCAACCTCACCCTGCTCGATCCAATGCTACCTGCCTCTTCTTCAGACACACTCCGCACGCGCCTCGATAGGTTTGAAAAACCGCGCTGCGCGCATCGGTTCCGTCTTCATGGCCGGAACTGGATTCGCATCATTACGAAAAATTTAATCAGAAATGGGCCGGAATCCCGCACCGTTGCGCGTGAATCCGCGCGGCACGAATTTCTCCGTAAGCCCTCGCGTGCACCTGATGTCGGGTGCACATTTCTGAAAGAGACTGAATGAGCGTCGTCTGGCACTTTGCGCGCCCGAAGATCCCGGGCCGAGCGTTGCTCATCTCTGTTCTGGCGCTCACCGTTCCGGTTGCGCAGACGCTGTGGTTCGGCGGTCCGTCGGACCAGCCCGATGCGCTGCTCTGGCTGCTCGCCCTCATTCCGGCTTTCCTCCTTGCATACTACCGCGGCTGGCGCGGTGCATCCACCGCACTCGCGCTCGGGATGGTTCTGCTCACCGGGACCAACCTCATCGCCGTGTGGCTGGGCCATTGGCCGGCAAGCTGGTCGATGCTGCTGTGGGTGACGGTCGTGCTGGCGGCGGTCGCGCTGGCTGCGGGGTGGCTCTCCGAACTGCTGCACCGCCAGCGTGCGGCAGCCGAGCGCCTTGCCCTCACCGATGATCTGACCGGGATCTGGAACCGACGGCGTGCCCGCATGGTGCTGGAGCAGGCATTTGCCCGCAGCAGGGGCTCGGATCAGGGTTTGGCGGTGGTCATGTTCGACATTGACAGATTCAAGTCCTTCAACGACTTGCAAGGGCACGCGGCGGGCGATTCCCGGCTCCGCATGTTTGCCGAGACGCTCAGCCGGACCACCCGCAAACCCGACCTCTCAGCTCGCTATGGCGGCGAGGAGTTCCTGAGTATACTGTGTTTCTGTGACGAGGACGGTGCGGTCGCTTTTGCGGAGCGGGTCCGCGCGGAATTCTTCGCGGCACAGGCGGATGAGGCGCCGCTCACGGTCTGTGCCGGGATTGCGCTGTACCGCCGCTGGCTCGGTTCGCCGAACGATTTGCTGATCGAAGCCGATCGGGCACTCTATGAGGCCAAGCAGGCCGGACGCGACTGCGTGCGCGTTTTCAAAACGTCCGAACCGGAGCGGCAGGCCGGTTGACCAACCCTTCTGACCTTCCCCGTGTGGAGGGAAGCATGAACGTTACGGAAGTAGCCGGACGCATGACCGGCCTGGAGCGGGCCTTCCGATCGCTCGAACACACCGTCCCGGGGCTGCACGTGGATGTGATCGGGCACATGAGTACAAACCGGAAGCTCGTCCATCCGGTCGCGGGCTTCCAGGTGAAGCTGCAGCACGACAGGGAGGCGGGTGTGCTCCTCTACGTCTCCTCGAATTACGCGGAACTGACGCGCTGGCCCGTCGGCGACGGCAGTGAGCTGTCGGGAGCGGTTCGCGAGCGCTTCAACGTCCGGCTGACCGACGGGCTCGTCTGGGGCGAAACCGAATTCGACTCGCCCGACCAGCTCGCCCACGAACTGCTCGGCTACATGCAGTTCAACCTCGACGCACTGACCCTGATCTAGCCGGATCCGCCGCCCGGATGCCGACTGCCCTGGTCGGCGTCCGCGGTCGAAACACGCGAATCTGCGCGCCGCTCGAACTCCGCCGGGGAATCCCCGACCGTCACTTCCCAGCTACGATTTTTCTTCGCCGGTTCGCGCCCGGTCGGCCCTTCGGTCGTTCTCCACATTCTCGACCGCGCGCGGGTGGATCCAGCCATGCGCGGCTGCGTGTTGCGCGGCCGACAGCGTATCGTCGGTCAGCAGCATCGTACTTCCGGCAGCCGTGACCTCGTCGATCAGCTTGCGGATGCTGGCGGACCGCTCCGGATGCGGGGTGACGTTGCGGATGTAGATCGCCTGCACCCGGCCGGGATATCGCTGCACGATTTCCCGGTAGATCTCCGGGTCTTCCTGCCCGCTGTCGCCGATCAGGATGAACCGCAGGGAAGGGATCGTCTCGAAAATGTGGGCGATGGCTTCTGTCTTGTGTTTCGCGCTTCGACCAGGGTGCACGCCGATTCCCCAGTCCCGCAGCACGAGCGGCCCGACCGGAATCTGCTGGATGACGAGGAACTCCTCGAGCAGATCGTACAAATTCCACGGGCTGCTCGAAACGTAGAAGATCGGGTTCACGGGATCCGTCCCGGCCCGCCCGTTCTGCAGTGCCTGGTAGAACGCCGCCACGCCCGGGAACGGCAGCCGGGTCGCCGCATTCTGCAGGACCACCGTTTTCAACATGCGCAGCAGGCTCGTCACTTCTGTGCGAATCACCGTATCATCGAGGTCGCTGATCACGCCGAACTGCGCCTCGCGAGATGGGATCAGCACCTGTCCCACCGTGCGCGAATCGGCACCCTCCTCCGCCGCCGGCTCGAGCAGTTGCAGCTCGACCGGATGCCAGAGGAACTCCGACGCTGCCGGAGCGGGGAGCATCGCGCGGAAGTAGCCCTCCTCGTCCGTGGTTACCTCCTGCGTCGCGCCGTTCAGTTCGACGCGCACCCGGGCACCCGGGATCTCGTCGCTCTCGACCCGCTTGTACGTGTTGATGAGGTTGATCCACCAGGCGTCATCGGCGCGGGGCCGCGTGATCGCCGGATCACGCAGCACGCGCCCGCTGACGAATACACGGTCGTGGTTGCCGTACCCGCGGTACGCGACGATGTGCGGGCGTTCGGTTCGCCCGATCTTCCGGTCGAATCCACGCTTCAACCGCCCCGCGCCACGACCCACTTTTTTCGCAAGATCATCCAGCATGGTCTCAATGTAGTGTGCAACCCGGCTGTTGTGGACGGAGCGGGGCGCTCCGCCTACCTTCCCATCCGGATGGAAACCGGAGTGCGCGTGTGTGTGGTCGCTTCAAGCTGAGCAGTGACGACGATACCCTGCATGCCGAGTTCGGCATTGTTCTGGCGCAGGATTATCAGCCCCGCTACAACATCGCCCCGACGCAGTCGGTGCTCGCCCTGCTCTCGGATGGCGAAACATTGCGTCCTGCCGCACTCCGCTGGGGCTTGATCCCGCCGTGGGAAGATTCGCCCGCGCGCGGAGCAAGGCTGATCAATGCGCGCGCCGAGACGCTGCTCCAGAAGCGATCGTTTCGCGACGCCTTTGAGCACCGTCGCTGTCTGATCCTGGCCGACGGCTTTTACGAATGGCTGCGTGATGGGAAGACCCGCACTCCAATGCTTATCCAGCGGCCCGATCGAAGGCCTTTCGCGTTCGCCGGCCTCTGGGAACGCTGGGGGCGCGGCGAGGAGAAGATCTTCTCCTGCACCATCATCACGGTGCCGCCCGCGGACGTGGTTCGTCCCATCCACGATCGGATGCCACTGATCCTGCAGCGCGCGGATCAGGAGAAGTGGCTCGACCCGGGTGCCGGCGCGGCCGAGCTTCAGCAACTTTTGCTGCCCTACACCGGGCAACTCGAAGCCTTTGCCGTTTCGACACTCGTCAATTCGCCCGCGAACGATTCACCGGAACTCATGGAACCCGTATGAACGCCCTGCGCTTCGCTTCCAGCCTGGCCCCGCTGCTCACCATGTTGCTCGTCACGACTGAAACTGCGGCGCAACAGCGCCCCGAGGTGAGCGGCCCGACCGCCGCAGTAACGGCGGGTCATCCGCTCGCCGCTGCCGCTGGCGCTGAGGTCCTGCGCAACGGTGGCAATGCCATCGATGCGGCGATCACCATGGCCGGCGTGCTCAGCGTCGTGCGCCCGCACATGAACGGAATCGGTGGCGATGCCTTTGTGATCTACCGCGAAGCGAAAAGCGGGAAGGTGTATGCGCTGAACGGCAGCGGTCGCGCCGGTCGCAGCGCCACACCCGAATACATGCGCACAAAGGGCCACGAGCGCATGCCCTCCTCCGGCATTCGTACCGCAACCGTGCCCGGCGCCGTGCGCGCCTGGAGCGATGCGCTCGAGCGGTTCGGCACGATCCGTGTCGCCGATGCGCTGCGCCCCGCGATCGGTTACGCCGAAAACGGATTCGTCGTCTCGCATAAACTGAACAGCGACATCAACGGCGCGATCCGCGCGATGTCGAACGACGCGGAGATGATGCGCACCTTCACGGTCGACGGAGCGGCGCCCGCACCCGGCACCATCCTGCGGCAGCCGCAACTCGCGGCATCGCTGCGCGCGCTCGCAGATCGCGGCGCCGACGAGTTCTACCGCGGCGCCCTTTCCCGCACGATTGGCACGTTCGTCGAGCGGGAACAAGGCCTCTTCAACACCACCGACCTCGCCGCGCATACGTCCACCTGGACCGACCCGATCAGCACGACCTATCACGGCCTGAAGGTCTTCGCGTTTCCGCCCAACTCGCAGGGACTCGCGCTCCTGATGCAGTTGAACATGGCCGAGCGCTTCGACCTCAAGGCGATGGGGCACAACACGCCGGACTACCTGCACACGCTGGTCGAGATCAAGAAGCTCGCGTTTGCCGAACGCGACCGGTACGTCAGTGATCCCGCGTTCTCGCAGATCCCGGTCGACCGGCTCATCTCGAAGTCATTCGCGCAGGAACTCGCCGGCCGCGTGCAGCCGCGCGCCACGACCACCACCGCCGAGCGCGATGGCCAGGGCGACACGGTCTACCTCTGCGCGGTGGATGCCGAAGGCAACATGGTCGTCATGATCCAGAGCCTGTTCGATACCTTCGGCAGCAAGCGCATGGTGCCCGGCACCGGCATCGTGCTTCACAACCGCGGCGCCGGTTTCACACTCGACCAGAGCCACGCCAACGTCATCGCCCCCGGCAAACGTCCGTACCACACGCTGTCGCCCGCCATGGTGCTGCGCGAGGACGGCTCGCCCTTCATGGCGATCGGCACCCCCGGCGGCGACAGCCAGACCCAGACCATCCTGCAGGTCATCAACAACATCCACCTGTTCGGGATGCAGCCACAGTTCGCCGTCGAGGCGCCCCGCTACCGCTCCTACGAAAACGGTCGACTGCTCATCGACGCAGGGATCGGTGAGGAGGCATTCGCGCGCCTTCGAGAGCTCGGACACGATGCCCGTCCGCAGCAGACCCCATCCGCCGAAATGGGCAGCGCCCAGGTCATCCTGATCCTCGACGGAATGAAGCGCACCGGCGCCGACCTCCGCCGCGAAGCCTACGGCATCGCCTGGTAATACGGTACCCACCGCCGGCACAGTCGCGCGTTCCCGCGAATGCGCCGGCGGCATCGCTGATCGCGCGAATGCGCCGGCAGCATCGTGCGCTGGCGCCCTGCATTGGTTTCACGCGGAGGTCGCGGATTCCGCGGACTTCACTGTGCCTGCGTGTGCCGCCCGTACCTAAGGGTTGTGACCCCGAATTTGTGTGCGATTGACGTGTCTCGGGCTGCGGCGAATCGCACACGCGCGACGCCCGCGGGCAGCCGTAATCACCGCAAATGTGCCATTGCCCTGAACCACTCACTCAGGGTGCGGCAATGAACACTGAACCGACCGTTTCAGCCAAGCCGCGAGGACCTCCAGCGAAGGAGCGCACCTCCGCGACCTCCGCCAACTCTCCCCAAAAAACTCCGCGTGAAAAAATAGATGCACGGCGCCAGCGCACGATGACACCTGCGCATCTGCGCGATGCAGACCGGGCGACGATGCGAGAGCGATGAAGCCGGAGCCGGATCAGGTGCGCAGAACGGCCTGGATGTTGGTGATCAGCAGATCGATGGCGACGCGGTTGTGACCGCCTTCGGGGATGATCAGGTCGGCGTAGCGTTTACTCGGCTCCACGAATTCGAGGTGCATCGGGCGGACCGTGGTCGTGTATTGCTGGATCACCGATTCCACCGTGCGGCCGCGCTCGCGGATGTCGCGGGTGAGGCGGCGGATGAATCGCACGTCGGCATCGGTGTCGACGTATACCTTGATGTCCATCATTTCGCGCAGGTTACGGTCCCACAGCACGAGCAGTCCATCCACGATGATGACTTTGCGCGCATCGGTGCGCTGGACTTCGCTGGAGCGCGAGTGTGTTGTGAAGTCGTACACCGGCACCTCGACGGCGCCGCCTTCACGCAGGGTTTGCAGGTGCTCGACCAGCAGTTCCGTTTCCAGCGAGTCCGGATGGTCGTAGTTGATGGCCGCGCGATCGGAGAGCGGCAGGTGTCCGAAGTCGCGGTAGTAGGAGTCGTGGTGGATGACCGCGACCTGGTCCGGGCCAAGCGTGCGAATGATCTCGCGCACAACGGTGGTTTTACCCGAGCCGGTGCCGCCGGCGACCCCGAGGATGATTGGCTGCATGTCTTCCATTCAGACGCAAAAAGGGCGAGACCGGTGCGGGTCCCGCCCTTCAATCTGACAGCTTGCTGCGTGCTTTCTCAACGTCCGAAGCGGAAGGACAGTCCGATCCGTGCAACCCAGAAGTGCGAGTGGTCGGAATCGATTTCCGCGACCGCGCCGTCTCCGTAACCCGGTCGCCAGAGCGGTTGCAGCCGTGTTGCCTGCCCGGCTTCGTCCCAGAAGATGATGTTGTCCTCGAGTCCGATCGTGAAGGCGAGAAAGTCTTTGGCGAGCGGAAGTTCACCTTCGGCGCCGATATTGACTCCCCAGTTGTTCGCCGCGCTGGTGAACTGGGTGTCCTTGAGCAGCGAGATTTCGGGTACTTCACGCACGAGCGCAGGACCGATAAAAACCATCGCGTTCAAGCCGCGCATCTGCAGGTCAGGCTGAGCTTCGCGCAGGCGCACACCCGCTGCAAGTTTGGCCAGCCAGAGATCGCTGCCGGGGTACTCGTCTTCGAAACCTTCGAGTGTCTGGAAGGTGGAGGCATCGCGGCTGCTCCAGGCACCCGATGCGATGACGCTGAACCGATTGTAGAAACGAAGCTCGAGGTTGACGCCCGACACCGGTCCCGACCCCAGACTGAACTCGAACTGCTCGTCGATAGCGGTGGGACTGGTTGCGGACAACACGCGCGCGGTGCCCTTGCTGGTGATGCCGGGGCTGAAGCCAACAAACGGGGTCGCGCGAACGCGGGGGCCGTACCCCTCGTCCCGTCCCGGCAACTGCGCCTGGGCGGAAACGGGCAGTGCGGCGAGTACCGCTGCCGCAACGATCCAGTGCCGAACCATGACATTCTCCTCTTGGAGGGGGGGAGCCCGCGCACTATTATGCGCGGCAGTTGCCTTACGTGCAAGAAAATTATGATAGTTACGGCGCGATACGCGAGTCGCATGGCACCTCGGTCCAATTTACTTTTCGCCTGTTCATCCGGGTAGCGTCAGCGGGAACGTTCATGAGACATCGGCCGCCCGCAAACAAAGCGATAAGGCTTGGAGCCGCGCTCCTGCTCTGGCTGGTGGTCGGGCTGGATGGCCTCGGCCTGGCACTGCACTTCGAAGCACTCTGGCGCGGTGCCGGCCGGCTCGCGTGGCTTGCGCTAACAGTTGCGGTCATCGGCGGGTTGCTGCAGCGCAAAGTAGCGGGCGGCGGGCTACGCGCGCTCTCGCTACTGCTCGGTATCCTCCTCTTCGCACTCGCTCGCTGGCTGCGCGGTTCGGCGGGCGTGCCCCCGGATCCGCCACTCCTCGCCGCTGCCGTCATCGGAGCAGCCCTCTACACGCTTGCTCTCGTGATCCCGCGCCGCCGCTGAGCGCCATATTCCTCGGCGTTTCGCACGAGCACGGCACGTGTCCGTTGCTCACTCGAAACAAAGGACGCGAAATTCAAGTACATGCGAAGCGACCCGCGTGCTGCAGCGCTGTGCTGCAGAGGCGGTGGATATATAAAGGAGGCGTTGTGAGACGTGCAGTGACGGTGCTGGCTTTGGGTTTACTCGCTTCAACGGCGACGGGCGTGAGTGCGCAGGGGGTGCAGCCGGATGTGCCGTTCGGGCCGGTACGGGGTGCTCTGGGAGGTTCGCTGATCGTTGCGGTTCCGGTCGGCGAGTTCGCCGACTACATCAATACCGGCTTCGGCGTTGGTTTTACCGGTCATCTCAATCTCGCAGGCGAAGGCGCGCTTCGTCTGCGGGTTGACGGCGGGTTTGTGCAGTACGGCAATGAAACCCGCGAAGTGTGTCTCACGACCTGCCGCATCAGGGTCGACCTGACGACTTCCAACAATATTGTTTTCGGCAGCATTGGGCCGGAGCTGATGATGCCGCACGGGCCGATCCGACCGTACGTCAACGCAGGAATCGGCGGCGCATACTTCGCCACGACGTCGCATTTCGATGGCGAGAGTGACAATCAGGATTTCGCCAACACGACGAACTTCGATGATGGCACCTTTGCACTCACTGCGGGTGGTGGTCTCTACATCCCGGTGAGTTTTGGCAAGACGCCGATTTCGATCGACCTCGGCGCGCGCTACCACAGGAACGGTCAGGTTCGTTACCTGCGCGAAGGCGACATCGAAGATCTGCCGGACGGCGATATCATCATCCATTCGCAGCGCAGCAACGCAGACCTCGTGACCCTCCAACTCGGTGTGTCGGTCGGACTGCGTTCCCCCAGATAGCCCACGCCGCTTTGATCTGTTTGCGCGGGTTCGGTTCGGCGTTTCTGCGAACGCCGCCGCCCGCGCCCGCGCAACATTTAGCACGGCTGCCCGAGCGGATACCTCAGCGCTTCAACGAAGCAACTGCGTGAGTTGCGCGGCCGCTTCGTGCAACGTAGGCAGGCGCTTGCAGAAGGCGAAGCGCACGAGCTGCCTGCCCTCGGCCGGATCCTGGAAAAAGCTCGAGCCCGGCACCGCCGCAACCCCGCGCACCCCGCGCACCCCGTCGACACCGCGCGCAAGTCTCCGGGCAAAAACATCGTCGGGTTCGTCCGACAACGTTGAGAAGTCGGCCATGATGTAGTACGCGCCGGCGGGCGGCGTGCAGTGGAATCCCGCGTCGGACAGTGCGCGGTACAACACATCCCGCCTCTCGCGGTATCCTGCCAGAAGTGCCGTGTAATATTCCGGCCCCAGCGACTCGACAGCCGTCGCACACGCTTCCTGGAGCGGTGCCGGTGCCCCAACCGTCAGGAAGTCGTGCACCTTGCGAATCGCCCCGGTTAACGCCGCGGGTGCGACAATCCAGCCGATTCGCCAACCGGTCACGCTGTACGTTTTCGACGCGCCGCTGATCGTGATCGTGCGCTCGCGCATGCCGGGCAGCGTACTGATCGGGATGTGCCGGCCCTCGTACACCAGGTGTTCATAGATTTCGTCGGTGATGGCGAGCAGGTCGTGTTCGATGCAGATCGCGGCGAGCCCTTCGAGTTCCGCCAGCGCCAGCACACGTCCCGTCGGATTGTTCGGCGTGTTGATCACGATCGCCCGCGTGCGTGGGGTCACCGCACCCCGCACTGCATCCAGATCGAGCGGCGAATCGTGATCGAGGCGCAGCCAGACCGGCTTCGCACCACAGAGCACCGCATCGGGTCCATAGTTCTCGTAGAACGGTTCGAAGATGAGCACCTCGTCGCCGGGATCGATCACCGCAAGGAGCGTCGAGGCCATCGCTTCCGTCGCGCCGCACGTCACAGTTACCTCGCGCGCTTCATCGACCTCGATGCCGTAATCGCGCGCATACTTCGCCGCGAGTGCCCGACGCAGTCGCGGCGCTCCCCAGGTCACCGCATACTGGTTCACATTCGCGCGGATCGCCGCGCACGCCGCCTCCTTCAGAACCTCCGGCGCATCGAAATCGGGAAAGCCCTGGGCGAGGTTCAGTGCATTGGCTTCGTGTGCAACGCGCGTCATCTCCCGGATCACCGACTCCGTGAAGCCGATCGTGCGCTGCGCCGCCAGAAGATGTCGGCCCGTCTCCGGTCGACTCGACTGCATGGTCGTGTTCATACGAATTCCTCGCTCCGGATCAATGCCTGTTCACGGCGGACCGCCCGCCGACGCGTTTTCACGGTGATCCCGCAACGGCACGCATCTTAGGTCGCACAGAGATGAGGCGCGAGGTCACGTTTGCCGAGTCGTTGCTTCAGGCGCGGTCCTGGTTCCGAAGCCAGGCGGTTTCCGCCATCTCCGGAATGCCGCGATGTCCGGATCACCCGGTCAGTTGTTTCACGCGGAGTCCACGGGGTTCGCGGAGTTAGTGGTCCGAATGCCCGCTTTATACGGGACAGCCAGAAGTATAGTGTGTGATCGGGTAAATATCGCACTACTGTAGTATGCCGGCTCGATGATCAGCGGAGCTACGCACAATCAGGTAATCGCTCGCACAGCACGGAAATCGGGTCGTAATCGATGGGCGCTTTGATGGTAATGTCGTACGGTTGCACGTGTCGGTTGTACATAGTTGGGAACCGCTGCAGGTAATTGCGGCTTCCAATGGCAGGGACGATCATCAACCGGCACGGATTCGCTGGAGCATGGAGCCGGCTGGCAAATGTGCGCGGGTACAAACGGTGCGGCGGGAGAGTCGGATCACGACTCGCGCGAACGCGCGTGAAGTCGCAGATTGCACGGATGCGCTAACCGCCAGGAAAAAACGGGACATGGCAACACACAAGGATACCTACGGAAGCCTCTCGCTGCTCGACATCGGCGGGACGAAATACGAGATCCACCGCCTGGACGCGGTCGAGAAGGCGGGGATGAACATCGACCGCCTCCCCTATTCGCTGAAGATCCTGCTGGAGAACCTGCTGCGTTTCGAGGATGACTCGGAGGAAGCGGCGGGGGATATTGAGGCGCTGGCGCGCTGGAAACCGGAGAGCATCCCGGACCGCGAGATCAATTTCTCGCCCGCGCGCGTGCTGCTGCAGGACTTTACCGGCGTGCCGGCGGTAGTCGACCTCGCCGCGATGCGCGAGGCGATGCGTCGCATGGGCGGGGACCCCTCGCGCATCAACCCGCTCGTTCCGGCCGAACTGGTGATCGACCACTCCGTGCAGGTCGACGAGTTCGGCACGCGCCTCGCCTTTCGTCACAACGTCGAGCGCGAATACGAGCGCAACCGCGAGCGGTACACCTTCCTGCGCTGGGGCCAGAAGGCGCTCCAGAACTTCCGTGTGGTCCCGCCGGGCACGGGCATCGTGCACCAGGTCAACCTCGAGTATCTCGCGCGGGTCGTGTTCCGCAGCGATAAACCCGGGTCGACCGGTCACATCTGCGCGTATCCGGACACGCTGGTCGGCACCGACTCGCATACCACGATGATCAACGGCCTGGGCGTGCTCGGCTGGGGTGTCGGTGGAATCGAGGCCGAGGCGTGCATGCTCGGCCAGCCGGTTGCGATGCTGATCCCGCAGGTGGTCGGGTTCCGGCTGTCCGGGGAACTGCCCGAAGGCGCGACCGCAACCGACCTCGTGCTTACGGTCACCGAGATGCTGCGAAAGCGTGGTGTGGTCGGCAAGTTCGTCGAGTTCTACGGCCCCGGCCTTGGCACGCTCGCCCTCGCGGACCGTGCGACGATCGGCAACATGGCGCCCGAGTACGGCGCGACCTGCGGCATCTTCCCGATCGACCAGAAAACGCTCGACTACCTGCGCTTCACGGGGCGTTCCGATGAGCACGTCCGCGTGGTCGAAGCGTACGCGAAGGAGCAGGGTCTCTTCCACACCGCGGAGACGCCGGAGCCGCACTACTCCGATACGCTCGAACTCGATCTGTCGACGGTGGAACCGAGTCTTGCCGGGCCGCGTCGTCCGCAGGATCGGCTGCCGCTCGGCAAGGTCAAGGCGAGCTTCGTCGAAGCGCTCAACATGACCCGTCAGCCCGCGGGTGCCGATGCGGCCGCGACACCGGCAAAGCCCGAGCGCGAGTCGGTGCGCTGTGTCTCCGAAGGCCACGAGTTCGAGCTGTGTGACGGCGCGGTCGTGATCGCCGCGATTACGAGCTGCACCAACACGTCGAACCCATCGGTGATGATCGGCGCGGGGCTGGTCGCGAAGAAGGCGATCGAGCTCGGGCTGGACCGCAAGCCGTGGGTGAAGAGCAGCCTTGCCCCGGGCTCGAAGGTTGTCACCGAGTACCTGGACGATGCGGGGCTCACGCAGTACCTCGACCAGCTCGGCTTCAACCTGGTTGGTTACGGTTGTACGACGTGCATCGGCAACAGCGGCCCGTTGCCGACGGAAATCGCGGATGCGATCGACGAGCGCGCGCTTGTGGTTGCGTCGGTGCTTTCGGGCAACCGCAACTTCGAAGGTCGCATCAACCCGCACACGCGTGCGAACTACCTCGCATCGCCGCCGCTCGTGGTTGCGTATGCGATCGCCGGCCGTGTCGACATCGACCTCTACAACGAGCCGATCGGTACGGACAAGACCGGTCGCTCGGTGTTCCTGCGCGACATCTGGCCGACGCAGGAGGAGATCGAGCAGACGATGCGCAAGTCGGTGCAGCCCGAGATGTTCCAGCGGCAGTATGCGGGCGTGTTTGAAGGCGACGATCTCTGGAAGAACCTGCCCTCGCCGACCGGCGATCTGTTCGAGTGGGACCCGACGTCGACCTACATCAAGCACCCGCCGTATTTCGAAGGCATGGAGCGCGAACCTGCGCCGATGCATGACATCAGCAATGCGCGTGTGCTCGCGCTGCTCGGCGACAGCATCACGACCGACCACATCTCGCCCGCCGGTTCGATCAGGAAAGACAGCCCCGCAGGGAAGTGGCTGCTCGAGCACGGTGTGGAGGTCAGGGACTTCAACTCGTACGGCTCGCGTCGCGGGCATGACGAGGTGATGGCGCGCGGCACGTTCGCCAACATCCGCCTGCGGAACCGGCTCGTGCCCGAGAAGGAAGGCGGCTTCACGCGCCACCTGCCGAGTGGCGAAGTGATGTCGATTTTCGACGCCGCGATGAAGTATCGCGAAGAGGGCGTGCCGAGCATTGTGATCGCAGGCCAGGAGTATGGCACCGGTTCCTCGCGCGACTGGGCCGCGAAGGGTCCGCTGCTGCAGGGTGTGAGGGCGGTGATCGCGCAGAGCTACGAGCGCATCCACCGCTCGAACCTGATCGGCATGGGTATCCTGCCCCTGCAGTTCAAGTCCGGCGAAGATGCGGACACGTACAACCTCAACGGTACCGAAGTCTTCGAGATCACCGGGGTTGCGCAGGCGATCCTGGCGAAAGCGAAGACGGTGAAGGTCCGTGCACGCCGCGAGGATAACAGCACGATCGAGTTCGATGCGATCGTTCGCATCGACACGCCGCAGGAAGGCGAGTACTACCGTCACGGCGGGATTCTTCAGTACGTGTTGCGCCAGTTGCTCTAGCCTGCACAGAGACGACAGTGACGGCGACGGCGACAGGGTTGTCGTGACACTGAACGGATCTGAGGGAGATCCTGCGTGAGTAATGGTCAGGCGCAAAAAAAGGTGCGGGGTCCGGTAATCCGGGCCCCGCATCGTTCTTTTACGCGGGCTGCCAGCCGCGCGCGAGTGCGTCCCAACTGGTTTCGATGGTGTTTCCGCGTGCGCCCCAGACCCGTCCGATGAGGTTGACGGATACGCACACATGGTTTGGTACGATGCGCACGTAATCACCGACGCGCGGGCGCCAGTCGGTGTGCGAGAGATCGAGCAGTCCGTGTTCTTCGCTCAGCCCTTTCACCACGACATCCGGGCGATCGATCAGTGCACCGAAGCCGGGTGCGTCAGCCCCGCGGATATCGTCGCGGCTCAGCGCCTTCGACCCCGCGTCAACGACGGCCTGTCCGCTGACTGAAGTGCTGACCACGGTTGCCAGCACGGTATACGCGCAGTCTTCCCACGCGCACGCGCCGATCGCAGCCGTTGTCCTGTCATTGAAGATGTACGTTCCCGGTCGAATCTCGGTGAGCCCCGGAACGCGGTGTGAACCAAACGCTGCGGGCGTCGACCCGCCACTCACGACCAGAGCCTGCAACCCTGCACGCTGCAGTGCATCGAGATGGTCCTGCACGGTTGCGGCGAGGCGTTCGAATGCAGAGCCCTGCAGATCGACGTGTTCGCGGATGTGCCCGGGATAGAAGAGCAGTCCGGCGAACGACAGATTCGCATGATCCTGCACCGTCGAGGCGAGAGCGGCCGCAGCCGGCGGTTCCGCAATTCCGACGCGATGCATGCCCGCATCGATTTCGATGAGCACCCGAATGTGTCGGCTGCGTTCGCGTGCGAACCGGCCGAGCAGGTTGAGCGCTTCGGTTGAATCGACGGCAACGGTCAGCTTCACATGATCCGGCAGTGCGAACAATCGCTCGAGCTTGTGTGGGCCGACCGGCGGATACGCGAGCAGAATATCATCGGCGACGCTGCTGAGGACCTCGGCCTCACGCAGAGTGGCGACCGTGATACCGACCGCCCCGCGCCGAAGCTGTTCGCGCGCGAGTTGCGGCGACTTGTGCGTCTTGGTATGAGGACGCAGCGCCAGCCCGGCTTCCGAGGTATAGCGCGCCATGCGATCGAGGTTGGCCGTCATGCGGTCGAGGTCAACGACGGCTGCCGGTGTCGGGATCTCCTCGAGTGTGCGAGGCTCTATCATCGATCAGCCCTTGCCCGGCATGGTCTTGAAGTCGTCGATACGCATGTCGAGGTGCATGTTCACACGCACCCCCACAATGCCATCGGGCTTCACGTAACTCGCATCCTGCGTGTGAATGACCTGTCCGTTGACGATGTATTGCAGGTCATTCCCGGAAACACGCACCGCGAGGCGGTTCGTGCTTCTGCCGTTCGCGTCGGGCTTCTTAATCGCGGCATGCTCCGTCCACTGCACGATCCGATGCACCTCTTCACCCGCGCGGTGGTTGATCAGGTACTTGCCGTCACGAACGAGGAAGTAGACGTACGACTGGTCCGGCTTGTCCAGATTCGCTCCGCTGAACACCAGGCCATAGCCCTCCGGGTGCGACCCGTTCGCCTTGTTCTGCGTGAACGCTGCACTCAGTTCGAACTGTCCGGTCGCAGTGTTCTTCGGATTCCAGAAAATCGCGTTGGTGCTGCCCATCAGCGCGTGAAACGAATTCGGTCCGGTCGAGACGAAACGCAACTGCTCGAGCCCCTGACCAGCCTGCATACGGTCGCGACGCGCGTGCCAGCCATCGGCCACCTTGCCGCCGTCCGCTACGGGGCCGTGCGAGCCGTGATCACCATGTCCTGTCTGGGCGCTGACTGGCGCCGCAAGCGCAAGCGTTGCGAGGACCAGGAACTTATTTCGCATACGTTCTCCCGTTTTTGTGAATGACAAGGAAACTAAGGCAGAGTTTGCTGTTCACGTAAGATTCGGATTGAGAACAGCTTGCGCGCAACCGGGTGTGCGGTTGGCGGCAGATGTCTTTCGCCGGACGCGCGGCTGGGCTACCATGCAGCATGGAATCGAACCTCGTCGTCGGCGGGATTCTCAGCCTCGTGATGCTGGCTGCCTCGGCTGCGGTGTTTGTCCGCCAGCGTCGCATCCGTGCTCGCGAACTTTACGAGCATCACCTCGAAGATGCACTCGCGGACGGCGTACTGACCGAAGAAGAAGCCGAGGAACTGGCTTCCATTCGCGAAGATCGCGCGCTCGCCGCCGCAGAGGTCCGGATGGTCGCGCTTGCGATCTATCGTCGTGCGCTCAACCAGGCCGCGTCCGATTCCCGCATCACCGCAGAAGAAGAAGCCCGCCTTCAGAAGTTGCAGCAGCAGCTCTCGCTCAGCGAACACGACCTCGCCGAGGATCGTCAGCAGATCCAGCGTGTGCGACTGCTCGCACGCATCGAACGCGGTGTACTGCCGCGCGTGGATGCGCCGGTTCCGCTCGATGATGGCGAGGTCTGCTACTTTGCGGTGCGTGCCCGTATTGCACAACGGCTCAGTTTACCGGCCGCTGCCGCGGCACCCGCGCGTTTTCTTCGTTTCCATGTAGATGGTGCCGCACCGTTCGTAGTGAATGGCGCGCGCGATCCACTCGCGCCGCGCGAAGACGTGCTGCCTCTCGATTCGGGCATGCTCATGATCACAAATCGGAGACTCCTCTTCCGCGGCGCGCGCAAAACCATCACCATGTCACATATCCGCGTCGCGCAGATCGATCTGTACGCCGATGCGATTCGCAACCAGGAGGACGAAGGTGCAGCACAACTCTACCTGGTCGACGATCCGGAACTGACGGCAGCAATTCTTCTCGCGGCAGCACGCCAGCGCCTGACCGAACTCCGCGGCGCGATCCCCGGACGCACCGCCTGACCACATGTTCGCAGCAGTGCGCCGACAGCGGCCTCAACTGCGCGTCACCATCTCCGAACCAACTCTCTTACGGCACGCCTTCTGCGCTTCGCGCCTTTCGGCAGTCGCTGAAAGGAGTGGCCATGCAGAATTCGCTCGAGCGCTATTCCGAGTCCCACCGTTACGAAGCGCTCAATGAGCTCCGCTCGGAGTTGGCAGAGTTCAGCCATGATGGCTTGATACAGCTCACTGAAGACCTCGGCCGCAGCGCAGTCGTACGCGGAAGCTGGGCCGGCTGTGTGATCTCGTACAAACGCGGCGCGCCTGGCTCGGCCAGACGCGACCGGCTCGGCCGGGCCCGAAATGCGTTCACCATCCTGTGGGACAACGGCTGGATCACCGACGAGGAAGTGCTCTCGCTGGCACTCGCCGAACTCGCCCGGCGCTTCTCGGAAACCCCAATGCCGGAAATGCCGATAGTTGACCACGCCGTCGAAGTTCGCTAATTTTCCCTCTCTGGGCGGAGGTCCCGAACGGGTGCCTCCGCTCCATGTTGAGGGGCTGTAGCTCAGATGGGAGAGCACCTGCTTTGCAAGCAGGGGGTCACCGGTTCGATCCCGGTCAGCTCCATTTATCGCGGCCGCCGGATTTCTCCGGTGGCCGCGTTTGTTTTACCGCACGTGCTCCTGATGGGTTTTTGCGCCGTGAACCTGTTGATGCACCCCTACCGACAACTCCCGCCCACACCCACACCCACACCCACACCCAATAACCCAGATCCCAGATCCCAGATCCCAGATCCCAGATCCCAGATCCCAGATCCCAGATCCCAGATCCCAGATCCCAGATCCCAGATCCCAGATCCCAGATCCCAGATCCCAGATCCCAGATCCCA
>Ga0182743_1000144_pt1 | contig 120348 bp, 116 predicted proteins | sample eDN3rd30CKraftOP_FD_128522 | JGI IMG/M metagenome (GOLD analysis project Ga0182743, IMG submission 128522) | Enriched Organic Plus compost microbial communities from Emeryville, California, USA - eDNA 3rd pass 30_C Kraft OP (version 2) (version 2) ...
GCTACAAAGACATGGTCTACTTTGCCCTGAAAATCATGCAAAAGTGCGGGTATTTGAACTCCAAATACGCTTTAAGCTGGCTCTATAATAAACCTGCTTAACCCACAAAAAGAAGAAAGAGACGGAAAGATGTCTAAATAATCGCCAATCGTGAAAATTTCGCAACACAGGCCCTCGCAGATAGCGGGGGCTTTTTATTTGTGCTAAAGCCGTCGCTTGAATATTTAGTTAAAGGGGTTATTCATGAAATCACTGTTGCTTGTGACGCTTCTTTCTTTGTCTGTGGCGTCTGTTTCCTATGCTTCTCTTTCTTCACAGTCCGCTGTGACAGCAAAAAAAGGAAAGTCCGAACCGGCTCCTAAAGACCGTGACGAACGCAATGGTGGCAATGAAGAATCCGATCCGCGCGAAGAAACTTACGAAGGTAATGAACGCGGTGGCGGTGCTTTTGATGGCGGCGGTTACGAAGGTGACGGCGGCGGAGGCATGCTCGGTGAAATCTTCCACGTTCGTGGCGGCGGCAAAACTTATCCTGTGACGACAAATGTAAAAACCGAAGATCGTGGCGACGTGATCGTTTATACGACAACAGTGCAAGAAGATCTCAGCGCTTCTGAAACTTGCACGACGGTGACCGTCACTGTGGTTGATAAAGCGTCACAAAAAGTGATCTCAGCTGACAGCAACGAATTCTGCAACCGTTGGCCGCTCTAACGCGCGCCTTGAGACGGTGAGCCTCCGGCTCTGGAGTTTCTTTCCAGAGCCTCTATCTTAGCCGATACAGCCTGCGCCCACACACCGCCATTACGAGCATCAAAATGCAGACCGTCGGCGGTGGTTTTAATTTTATCTTTAGAAATTTCCTGAGTGCTGTCGATCACCGTGCAACGGGGAGAAGCCTCTTTGCGAATCACCGCAATCAACTGCGCCAGCCGAGCATTGTCTTTGTAGTAAGGTGCGGATTTTTCTTTGTCAGTCCAAGTGGGTGTCACCCAATAGCAGCGCCCATGAAATCCGGATTTTTCAAGTGTGCCGAGAATCTCACGAACTTGTTGAGCCGCCGCTTTATCAGCAGCGGGCCCGCCGTTACGGTAATTCGCAAAATTGTCACCAAGCTCGACAATAAAACGATCCGGTTTTTCTTCACTGAGCAGATTCTTAAGCAGGGGAGCCGTGGCCTTTTTCCCGCCGGGAGTTTGTGTGCTCTGCGCGTTCTTACGATCTGCAAAGCCAAAACTCAAGGTGCGTTTGGATTCTTCGGAAGCGGTAAAGGACGTTGCGGTGGCTCCAGCAAGACCCACAGTGCGCACCTCTTCGCCGCGCGCGGAATGAAAATAGCCATGCAGCTTTTCCCCCAACGGACCGACAATGTGCGAATCGCCGATAATCAGTGTTTTGGCCAACGCGGAAACGCTCAAAAGAAAAGTCAAAACGAACGGCAGATGTTTCATATCTCCATTGTCCGTGCTTTAAGAGTTGAGCGCAACAAGCCTGGACTAGAAGCGAGCCGCCATTACAGCGTCAATAAAGGTGCGGCCAAGAGCTGTCTTTTTAAGGCTGGGACGATACACCAGACACAAAGAGTCTTTAAAGCTCGCTAGTACCGGATGAGCTTCTTCGATCCCGGCTGTGGACAGTAAAACCCTCTTAGGCAAAACCGCGTGTCCTGCTCCTGCGTGAAGAAGGCTAGCAATGACTTCAAGGTTGGAAGAGGGAATGTGCCGCGCATAGCGCACACCTTTTTTATTCAAGCGCTCTAAGATGGTTTGCGCTTGGAAAAGGCTCGGATCAAAAATCAGCGTATCATTCACGGCCGCGCCTTTTTTCTTCCACACGGTGACTTCATCGGAACAGATTTCTTTGATAACAAGATCCGGATGTCTTTCGGGATTCATCACCAGCCCCGCATCAAGCAATCCATCGCGAATCATTTGTAAAATATGGCGAGACAGATCGTGCACGAGCTGCACGTTGAGCTGCGGTTGGTTTTTCAAAAGGGTGGGTAAAAAGACGGGAAGAGTGTAACGAGCAACGCTAGGATGCGCCCCCAAGCGCAAAGTTCCGCGCACAGTTTGCTCATTACTGCCGGCCTCACGAACCATCTCTTCCCACAGGGCCAGCATTTGCTCCGAGTACTGATAGATCTGTAATCCCGCCTCGGTGAGGCGGACGCCTTTCTTAGAGCGTTCTAAAAGAGTGGCGCCCAACATCTCTTCAAGCTTACGAATGGCGACAGTCAAAGTGGGCTGACTGACATGAAGTTCTTGAGCGGCACGGCTCATATTGCCGAGGCGCGCGACCGTTTTAAAGTATTTTAGAACATCAATATCCATAGAAATAATTAATCATAACTATGAATTATTATCAATTTTATTAATTAAAGGAAAAGGCTAGAAAATCAGCAAGTCTTTAACCATAGGGGGAATCATGAAGACATTGAAAGTGATGATCACAGCAGCTCTGATACTGGCAGGTTTTGCACACACAGCCCAAGCAGACGAAAAAATTATTTCAAGAAAAGTAGTCAGCCTACCGGTAGACCTATCCACAGCCGGTGTCCGCTCCAGTAACGCCGGATACGGCAGTACATACCTAGTGAAAATTCTAGTGCCAGGCTTAGCCGCGGAAACAATCCTCAACCATCGCAATGAAGGCGAAAGCGCTCCATGCTTAGCGACCTACCAAACCCGCCGCGTGGATGACATCATCAAAGGCAATCCAGCAACAGAAGTATTCGACTTCGAAATCACGCAAAAGAAAGTCTTCTATCCAATCCCTGGCAATAACACCTGCTACGTAACGCTGGAAGAAGACATCCAAGCCGTAGTCAGAGGCTACAAATTCGTCCACAACCGCAGCATAGAACTACCACAAAGACACATCGACGATTGCAAATAAATAAAAAGAGCCGAGAAAATTCTCGGCTCTTTGCTTTTCACGATAAAAGAAAATCCAAAACACCACTCAAAGTCATCCATTCTAAAACAAGAACCCACGAGAAAACGACTCCGTCGCCATAGGAAGCAAGCACCTCAGCGGGACTTTTTTATTTACCAAAACTCCGTCGAGCTGTGGGAGGAGGGTTTGCCTGGGGTTAGCCGAAGGAAGGCCTTTGCCGGCGCCTGGATGGCGCGAACCGCACGAAGTGCGGCGGCAACTGAGCCCGGAAGGCGTGCCGCCCGCAGCGCTAACCCCAGGCAAACCCTCCTCCCACAGCTCGCACCGAGGACCGAGAAAATAAAAAAGCCCCGATGTTTCCATCGGGGCTTGGAAAGTTCTATCTAAGAACCAAGAACTACTTCTGCTCAGCTGCGCGCTTAGCTTGGTACTTCTTAACCAATTCGTCCTGGATGTTGCGAGGTACTGGAGCGTACTTCGCGAATTCCATAGAGAACTCGCCCTTACCTTTAGTAGCAGAGCGCAGGTCTGTGGAGTAACCGAACATCTCAGTGAGCGGTACTTCCGCTTCGATCACGCAGTTTCCTTCGAAAGCAGTTGTCGCAACGATAGTACCACGGCGTTGGTTGATTTGACCTACAGCCGCACCTTGATATTCATCCGGAACTGTTGTCTCAAGCTTCATGATCGGCTCAAGAACAGTTGGTTTTGCTTGCGGATACACCTCACGAAGAGCCGCCATACCAGCGATTTTAAACGCCATGTATGAAGAGTCGACGTCATGGTAAGCACCGTCGTCCAAGTGTACTTCTACGCCCACGATCGGGAAGCCGATGAGTGGACCCTTAGCGCACTGTTCACGGAAACCTTCTTCAACCGCAGGGATGAATTCTTTCGGAATACGTCCACCCACAACGTTGTTAACAAACTTGAATACGGAACCGTCTTCTTGCGGAGGCAATGGTTGGATTTTACCAACGCACTTCGCGTACTGACCGGAACCACCGGTTTGTTTTTTATGAGTGTAATCGTAAGCCGCTTGTTGAGCGATCGTTTCACGGTAAGCCACTTGCGGCTGACCAACGACCACTTCACAGTTGAACTCACGCTTCATACGCTCGATATAGATCTCCAAGTGCAATTCGCCCATGCCGGAGATGATAGTCTCGTTGGACTCTTCATCACGGTGTACGCGGAACGTTGGGTCTTCCTTACGGAATTTTTGCAACGCTTTGGAGAAGTTGTTCGCGCCGGTTTTGTCTTTCGGAGCCACAGCCAAGCTGATAACTGGATCCGGTACGTGCATGGATTGCATGGACGCATGGATTCTGTCGTCGCAGAATGTGTCACCGGAAGCGCAATCGATACCGAACACGGCAACGATGTCACCCGCGTAAGAAGTTTCGATGTCTTCCATTTTATCCGCGTGCATGCGCACAACGCGCGGTACTTTCACGGATTTCTTGTTGGACTGGTTCACGATGAAGTCGCCTTTGCCCATCTTACCTTGGTAGATACGCATGTAGGTCAACTGACCGAACGGAGTCTCTTGCAGTTTGAACGCAAGAGCCACGAGCGGCTTTTCGTTGTCCGGGAACAGATCGAATTTTTCTTCGTTCTTATCCAAGTCCAAAGCTTGTTCTTTCTTCTCTGCAGGAGAAGGAAGATAGTAAGTCACCGCGTCCATCAAACGCTGAACGCCTTTGTTTTTAAATGCAGAACCGCAAAGAACCGGAACGAATTTCAATGCGATAGTTCCTTTACGGATCGCCGCACGGATTTCTTCAGTTGTAGGTTCCTCTTCCATCAAGAATTTCTCTTCGATGGTAGGGTCGATATCAGCCAATTTACCGATCATGATTTGACGGTATTTTTTCGCTTGCTCAACAAGGTCCGGCGGAATTTCACCGACGACAACTTTTTCACCAGCTTCACCTTCGTTGATGTAAGACTTCATGTCAGTCAAATCCACGTGACCGCGGTGTTGGTCTTCCAAACCGATCGGAATCTGGATCATAACTGCATTCAAACGCAATTTTTCGATCAAAGCGTCTGTCACGCGGTACGGGTTCGCACCTTGACGGTCCAATTTGTTAACGAAAGCCAGACGAGGAACGTTGTAACGTTTCATCTGACGGTCCACAGTGATGGACTGAGATTGAACGCCCGCAACACCACAAAGAAGAAGGATCGCTCCGTCAAGAACGCGAAGTGAGCGTTCTACTTCCACTGTGAAGTCCACGTGCCCCGGAGTGTCGATGAGGTTGATTGTATAATCCTTCCATTGCACCTGAGTCGCTGCAGATTGGATGGTGATACCTTTTTCTCTCTCTAGATCCATGGAGTCCATTGTCGCGCCGACGCCGTCTTTACCACGAACTTCGTGGATGGCGTGGATTTTACCTCCATAGAACAAAATACGCTCAGAAGTCGTGGTTTTTCCCGAGTCGATATGAGCCGAGATACCGATGTTTCTGACCGTATCAATATTCCATTTTTTGGACATAACTTTACCCTTCGTAGTTGGTCGTTGAACGTTATATTAATGAAAGCATTCGGATTATCAGATATTACAGCCGAGTGCAAAAGAAGATTCTAGACCAGGTCGCTGACGCAATGCAATGCGAAACGCAACTCCCTTTCCGAGAGAGGGCTTCGTGACTTGGCGTTGGACCTAGGCATGACGTAAACTTGGTGGCATGGCGAACCTCCACGAGCTGCTGACCACGAATTTCGATTATACCTCTTTCCGAGGCGAGCAAGAAGCAATATTGCGTAAAGTTTGGGCAAATGAAAATCTCCTCGCATTGATGCCGACGGGAATGGGAAAAAGTCTCTGTTTTCAGTTCCCCGCAAAAATTCGCGAAGGTCTTGTCGTGGTTATTTCGCCTCTGATCGCGCTGATGCAGGATCAGGTGTTCAAGGCTCAGGATCTGGGCATCTCCGCCACGTTTCTTAGTTCCACATTGAGCCGCGATGAGCGTGAAAGCCGTCAGGAGCGGCTGAAAAAAGGCGATTTCAAATTGCTCTACGTAACGCCCGAGCGTTTTCGCAAACCGGAATTTTTAGAGGCGATCCGCGGCCGTAAGATTCAGCTTTTAGCGGTGGACGAAGCTCACTGTATTTCCCAATGGGGTCATGACTTCCGCCCGGATTATTCTCGGGTCGGTGAATTTCGCGCGCTCTTGGGAAATCCGCCCACACTGGCACTGACCGCGACGGCAACGCCTGAAGTGCAAAAAGATATTCTTGCAAAACTGCACATGCCCGACGCCGAAATTATTTCCGCGGGAATTGAAAGACCGAATCTTGCTTTGCGCGTGCATGATGTTTACGGCTTCGATGAAAAAATCCGCGCCATTGTAGGACTGCGCCATCAGCACGAAGGCGCGGCCATCGTTTATTGCTCACTCATCCAAACACTCAAAAAAATATCGGCGGAGCTGCGCAAACTGGGAGTCGAGCATCTGGTTTATCACGGCGATCTTTCGCCGCAAGACCGCAAACGCAATCAGAAAAGATTTATCGAGGAAGAAAAACCTCTCATGGTGGCGACACCCGCGTTCGGACTGGGAATTGACAAAGAAAATGTGCGCGTCCTGATTCACGCCGAAACGCCGAGTTCGCTGGAGTCGTATTTTCAAGAAGCCGGCCGCGCGGGCAGAGATGGCAAAGAGTCCTTTTGTCATTTGCTCTACGATCAGGATGATGTCAGTATTCAAATGGAATTTTTAAAATGGTCGCATCCGGATCCGGAATTCATTCGCAAGATCTATCAGCTCATTGATGAAAAACGAATGCAGGTGGATCAGGGCGGATTTGATTTCTTGCGTGAACAGATGAATTTTAGAAACCGCCGCGACTTCCGGGCTGAGGCGGCCGTGAGTATTCTGGAGCGCTGGGGCTGTTTGGAAAAATCCGATGATCCGTTTCCGTATGTGTGCGTGCACGCGCCGACGGACGAACAATTCGCGGCGGAAAACGGCGCGGAGATTTTAAAAGCGCAAAACACCAAACTGCTGAAGATGGTTCAGTGGGCGACGCAAGATCAGGAATGCCGGCTCAACCGGATTTACCATTACTTCGGCCATGAGCATGAAACACCTTGCGGGAAATGCGATGTCTGCCTGGAGCTGGCAAAGTAAGAAGGAGTGCGTTTGAAAAGTTTTTTCATTCTTATTTCATTGTTCATCTCTTCATCGGTCCTGGCGGCGAAACTGCCTTTGGAAAAATTAAGACTGCCTGTGGGCTTTAAAGTCTCCGTGTGGGCGCAAGTGCCCGGAGCAAGATCTCTTGCGCAAGCGCCCGATGGACGTGTTTTTGTCGGCACTCGCGGCGGTGATAAGGTCTATGTCGTCGAAAACGGCAAAGCACAGGTTCTTGCGGAAGGGCTTGATACTCCGAATGGTGTCGCCTATCGCGATGGCAAACTCTATGTCGCCGAGATTTCCCAAATTCTTGAATTTGATGTGAGCAAAAAAATCACAGCGCCACTGAAACCCGTGCGTGTGCTGGCGCAAAAATTCCCCTCGGACACTCATCACGGTTGGAAGTTCATCCGCTTTGGCCCGGATGGAAAACTCTATGTTCCCGTCGGAGCCAACTGCAATATCTGTGACCCGGGCAAAGAGTATGCGCGCATTTACCGTATTGATGTGAACGGCACTTCCAAAGAGGAAGTCGCGCAAGGTGTGCGCAACACCGTGGGTTTTGATTTTCATCCCGTCACCAAAGAGCTGTGGTTCACCGAGAACGGCCGTGACTGGATGGGTGATGATCGTCCCCCTTGTGAACTCAATCGTCTGACGAAGGTGGGAGAAAATTTTGGCTTCCCGGTTTGTCACGGTAAAGACATTCTCGATCCTGAATTCGGCAAAGGAAAATCCTGCAAAGACTTTACTGCGCCAGTGGTGGAGTTGCGCGCGCATGTTGCGCCTTTGGGGATGCGTTTTTACACGGGCTCGATGTTTCCGCAAAATTATCGCAACAGCATCATTCTGGCGGAGCACGGTTCGTGGAATCGCTCCACGCCGCAAGGCTATCGTCTTACGTTTGTTCAGCTCAACGGAGCCAATGTAGAAAAAGTGGAAGCGTTTGCGGACGGCTGGCTGCAAGGTGATAGCGCTTGGGGCCGCCCGGTGGATGTGGAAGTTTATAAAGACGGCTCACTGCTGGTCTCTGATGACAAAGCAGGTGTCATTTACCGTATCACTTATCAGGGGAAATAATGGCGAAGAACTTGCGCTCCTCTGTGGATTTTCCCGATCCCCGCGAAACCCTCGCGGAAGGGATTATCGCCGTCGGCGGAAAGCTCGACGTGGGAACGCTTTACTCCGCTTACCGGCGCGGAATTTTTCCGTGGCCGCAGGCGGGCCTTCCCATGCTGTGGTTTTCCCCGGAAAAGAGAGGCGTGCTGAAGTTTAAAGACTTCCATGTGCCCGAGAGTCTGCGCCGTTTTCGCCGCCGTCATCCCGAAATTGAAATCACGCTCAATAAAGATTTTCAACAAGTGATCGAAGAGTGCGCTAAACAACCGCGCCCGGGCCAAGAGGGCACCTGGATCACACCGGCTATGAAGCGCGCGTATCTGGATTTTTTCAAAGAGGGTTTTTGTTTTTCCGTCGAAGTGCGCGAGAACAATGTTATGATCGGCGGCATCTACGGTGTTCTTGTCGAAGGTGTTTTTAGCGGCGAGAGTATGTTTTATAAAAAGGCCAACGCCTCGAAACTCGCTCTGTGGCATCTCGTGGAAGTTCTTTCTTCCCAAGGTCATGAATGGATTGACGTGCAAATGGTGACTCCGGTCGTGGCGAGCATGGGCGGAAGCTATGTCGATCGCGAGGAGTATTTGGAAATGCTCGAGCAAAGACATCGTGAGCTTGGATTCGAGTAACCCCTTGGTGTTCCACGAGTTTTTCCGGAACAGAGGGTGCCAAAATCGCGGCGACCTAATTGAGCTTCAGAGGGAATTTCTTTCATAGCTTCCAGGGAAATCTCTTATATATTTGAAATGAAGTACCGAAACGCCTGCGGCGATTCTTGCTCTTACGGCTTCTCCGAAAACAGTCCCTAAGAAACGGAGAAGATATGAAGTCCCATTTATTAAGTGCAGCTGCGGCCGCTCTTATCAGTGTTTTGAGCGTGACTGCCGCCAACGCTCAGTCTCAGGCGCCTCTGGCGAAAAGCCAGATCGTCGCGGGTAAAAGATATTATATTTCCGCTGATACCTTGAATGTTCGTTCCAGTAACTCCACCACAGAGGCCAACGTCGTAGGCAAGCTGTCGCGAAATGACATTGTCGAAGTTTACGACGTTTTGAATGAAGGCACTCCGCTGGTGCAAATTAAAATCGTGAAGTCGTCTTCTGTGGACGCCGCTGCGGCACCGGAACTTTACGTTTCTAAAGACTATCTCAATGAAACACCGGTTGTGACCGCGTCTTCCAATTCAAAGTATTTCGTCATTCAGAACATCGCCACGGAAAAAACGCGTGTTTACGAGCGTTGCACTCTGACTCCGGATTGCCCTCACACTTTGATCATGGAAACCGACACCGTTGTCGGCCGTCCTGAAGAAGGCACGGACGACGATCCGAATGCTTATAAGACGTGGGTCGGCCACGGCCGTATCGCCTCTTGGGTGAAGTTCTATCAAGACGGTTTGGGCTTTTATCCGCGCTGGTACACGCCAGGTCAGGATATCAAAACAATTCCAAGTCCGGTGACGGATAGCATGAGCTTGTTGATGGGTGCGCAGAAATGGCTCGTGCGCAATAGTCAGGGCAAAAAATCAAACTATGGCGCCTTCGGTTGGTATGCGGCGAAGCTTTCTCCGGAAGGGGAAGACGGCGTGAACTATCAGTGGATTCACGGCACTATGGGCTGGGGTAAAGACGGATCAAAGCCTATCGAAATCACTCGCGGGAAGATGATCAATTTCTTCTCGAATCCCGGTTCCCATGGTTGCACTCGTTTGGAAAACCGCGCGGTGGCTTATATGCGTGCGATTCTTCCTGTAGGTACGGATGTGTACCGTGTGTATGCGCGTGAAGCCTCTCGTGAAGCGGCTCCGTATTCTCGGTACAGAAATGCGTATAACAATCCTTATCGCTGGCAATACATGCTGCTTACTAACGGTGCTGCTGAAACCAATGGTTTGACGGCGGACGCGGAATACATCCGCTCTCAAGGTATTCGCGTGACTTCGGCGAACTTGATTGAACAAGGTGTGTATGAAGTGAAGCGCTATCCGACGGTTTACGGTTTGGATTACACAAGATCGGCGTCCTCTGGCAAGTCCGGTGACCGCTATGAAATCGACAAGAAAAACAAAGGACCGACAAACTTCCGCGGTTACTTCCTTGTTGATGAAGGCCGTTTCGTGAATTACCAGCACCCCAGTTATTCCGCGACAAAAGGTGCGGTTAAAACCGGTGGCTTGCCTGAGTTTAGAACCTCTGTTCCTGAGTTCCTGCGTGCAGCTCCGGGCCCAATTCAAGTTCCTGCTATCAATCGCTAAGTGTCCACCAAGAGGGCCTTTTTCATAAAGGCCCTTGCTTCTTCGCCCTTAATTGTTCCCTGTACAAAGTTTAGACATGTGAGAGGTCGTAAATGCGACCTTTTGCAGGGCATGTGCGTTGCAGCCTTTCGTTAAGAATCGTTAATAAAGGGAGGACGCATGTCTAAACTGAACTTCATGGCTAAAGGCCTTATGACTTTGTCTTTGCTGAGCCAGCACGGAGCGTGGGCTCAATCCGCTAAGACAGTCGAAAGACCTCCGCAATTTGTGATGTTCGCCTTCGACGGATCTTATAATAATGAGATCTGGCAGTACTCCCGTGATTTTACCAAACATAAAAAGAGCCAAGGCGTCGACACGCGTTTTACGTTCTTTATTAATCCTGTTTATCTTTTAACTCCGGCGACAAAAACGACCTATAAAGCTCCGGGCGGCAATCGCGGCTCCGCGATCGGCTGGGGCGATGACAATCGCGACGTTTCCGATCGCGTGGATCAAATGAATGAAGCTTATCAGGAAGGTCACGAGATCGGTTCACATGCTGTCGGTCACTTTGACGGCAGCACCTGGTCTCAATCCGATTGGGAATCTGAGTTCTCACAGTTTGATTACATCGTTAAGAATCTTTTCTCTATCAACGGTCTGCGCACGACCACGCAAGGTTTTAAAGGTCTTGTGTTCTTGAAAGACATCGTCGGTTTCCGTGCTCCGCAATTGGGTATCAGCAAAGGTCTTTATCCGGTTTTGGCTGGTCATGGCTTTAAATATGATACTTCTAAAGTGAATAACGAAAACTACTGGCCGCGCCGTAATGAGTTCGGCACTTGGAATTTCCCTTTGGCGCAAGTCAAAGAACCAGGTGGAGCGCGCAAGTGGATCTCTATGGATTACAACTTCTGCGTTCGCGATTCTTCGCGCATCTTGAGCGAGGATCCGCAAGCCATGAACGTCACGGCTTACGATTCTAAAAAAGGCAAAACGATCAAAAACAACGATAAATTCTGCTTAAAAGCGATCACCGCAGAACAAAAAGCCAAGGTGAAAGCGAATATGCTCGCGATTTACCGTTCTTACTTTAACAACAACTACTACGGCAACCGTGCGCCGGTGCACATCGGTCATCACTTCTCCAGCTGGATGAGCGGTGCTTATCTGGAAGTATTCTATGAATTCGCCAACGAAGTGTGCAGCAAACCGGAAGTGAAGTGCGGCACTTACAATGAGTTGCTCCGTTTCGTGGAAAGCAAATCCGCGTCCGAGCTTGATGCCTTGCAAGCTGGAAACTTCGCTAAATTACCACGCCCGAAGTCCGCTTTAACAGCGCGTCCTTGGGAATTGAATATCAGCATGAAGGAACAAGACGGTGCGATGAAGTTTGCGCTCTCCGGTCGTGATGCCAAGAGAGCCGGTTTGAAGAAATTCGTCTCTATTGACGGTGTGACGAAGGAATTGAACGGTGATCTGACCTTGAATGAAATCCGCACTCTTGTAAAACAAGGGGAAGACGCTCTGGTGCGCATTGCGGTGAAAGACCGCATGGATAAAGAAGTGGCGACGGCGACTTATAAAGTCGACAAAGTGGGTACGGACGCTGAGACCGTTCATACAGAGAATATCGAGGACAAATGGCTTGAGGGTCATCTTGACGGCGCTCACGCTGATGAAATGGATATCACACGAGGACACTGATGCGATTCAAAGTTCTTCTGGCAATAAGTTTCATGTTACAGATGGCAGGGTGCGGATTTGAAGCCGCACCCACGTCTGCTTTAGAGACGCCGGAAGATTCTTATCATGTTATTTACGGTAAAGACTCGATCCGGGACGAAAACTCGGCCTCTTTAAACTCCGTGTCCAGCGTCGCTCTGGTAAAAAAGGAAACCTTCGAGCGTTACCAAAAAGATCAAGCCATTTACACAGCCGCTGAAACTTTCGGAGGTGAAGATCTTTCTTGGACAAATCAGCCGTCGTTGGCGTTTTGCTCGGGTGTTTTGGTTGATAAAGATCTGGTTTTGACCGCGGGACATTGTCTGGATGCGATGACGTGTGAAGACTTGGTTTTTGTTTTTGGCTATGAAGCTCAAGGCAAAAAACCGGTGGGTATTGCCTGCAAAGAAGTCGTGAAGGTGAAAAACGATTTGGCTCAGGCGAAATTGGATTATGCTTTGATTCGTTTGCAAAAAGAAGCGCCGGCATTGCCAGTGTCGATGCAGACGGCGGCTTTAAAAGTGGGTGATGGCGTTTACTCCATCGGCTATCCACTGGGAACTTACAAAAAAAAGGCGACGGGCCGTGTGCGCAGCATGGATCATGGTGTCGCGATCTCCACGTTGGATGTTTTTGAAGGAAACTCCGGCTCTCCGATTTTTTCGGCGAAAACGCACCGTCTAGTAGGCATTCTTTCCAGCGGTGAGACTGATTTTGTGGAAACGGACTCTGATTTGAAGGTTCACCGCTGCGGAGAAAGCGAATGCTCCGGAGAATTCATCATTTCCATCGAAAAAGTTCTGGCCGATATTCGCAAATAGACGTAATTTAGGCCATGCTTCTTGTCAGCACCTACAAACTTGAAAAATCTTTTGCCGGAAAAACTTTGTTCCAAAACGTGAGCCTGGGCATTGAAGAGGGCGAACGTGTCGGATTGGTCGGGCCTAATGGCGCCGGTAAATCCACTTTGCTGCGTATTCTGGCCGGGCAGACCGAAGCTGACAGTGGTGATGTCACCATGAAAAAAGGCTTGCGCCTGGGGTTCCTCGAGCAAACGCCGATCTTCAAAAAAGGCGAGACTATTCTTGAAGCGGTCTTAAGCAAGTGCCGCGATCCCCATGAATCCCTGGCTTCGGCGTATGAGTGGATGGCGCGTTTGGAACTTTCGCGTTTCGGGGATCAGTTTCCCGTTGAAGATCTTTCCGGGGGCTGGCGCAAACGCGTGGCCTTGGCGCGCGAGTTGGTTTTAGATCCGGAACTCTTGATGCTGGATGAACCGACGAACCATCTGGATGTGTCGAGTATTTTGTGGCTGGAAGAATTTTTGGAAAAAGCGCCGTTTGCAACTTTGATTATCACGCATGACCGCTTGTTCTTACAAAGAGTGACCAATAAGATTTTCGATCTGGATCCGAAAAATCCCAATTACCTGTTATCTGTGAACGGCGGGTATCTGCAATACCTCGAATCCAAAGAGTTGCTTTTGCAAGCGCAAGAGCAACGAGAGCTTGTTTTAAAGAACACCTTACGCCGTGAAACCGAGTGGTTGCGCCGTGGTGCTAAAGCCCGTCAGACGAAACAAAAAGCGCGTATTGAAAGAGCGGGTACACTCAAAGAAGACGTGCAGGAGCTTTCCACAAAGAATGCGGCTCGTGTCGCGAAAATCGAATTCAAAGACGCCGAACGCAATCCGCAAAAACTGATTGAAGTCGATCATGTTACGAAGGCTTATAACGGCCGCGTTCTATTTAAAGATTTTTCTTATTTGGTGACTCCGAAAACCCGTTTGGCTTTGCTGGGTGATAACGGTTCCGGTAAATCCACCTTGATTCGCATTCTTTTGGGTGAAGAAATGCCGGATTCAGGGCGCGTGGTGCGTGCAGACAAGTTGAAGGTCGCTTATTTCGAGCAAAACCGCGAGACACTCAAGCCCAAAGAATCCGTGCTTAAGAACATTGTTTCCGAAGGTGACTACGTTCACTATCAAGGTCAGTACGTCTTTGCGCGCAGTTATCTGGAGCGTTTCCTTTTCACGCGTCAGCAAATGGATCTGCCGGTGGAAAAACTGTCCGGCGGGGAGCAGAGCCGTTTGCGTCTGGCGCAGCTGATGCTGAATGAGGCGCAAGTGCTGGTTCTGGACGAGCCGACCAATGATTTGGATGTGGCGACGCTCGCCGTGCTTGAAGAATCTCTGAAGGAGTTCAATGGTGCTGTGATTTTAGTGAGCCACGATCGTTATTTTATGGATCAGGTGGCCTCGCAAATTATCGCTTTTAATAAAAATCCGGACGGTTCCACGTCGCTAGAAAACTTTGCCGGTTATCTGCAGTGGGAAGAATGGTTCGAAGAGCAAAAAGAACTGCAAGCCGCGGAACAGAGAAAAGAAGCTGCTGCAAAAAAAGAAGCCGCCAAATCCGGTGGAAAACCGGTGAAACTTTCTTTTAAAGAGAAGTACGAACTTGAAAATATGGAGACGACCATTCTGGAGCTGGAAGAAAAGCTTTCCTCTCTTCAGGCTGAATCGGAAAAACCGGAGGTCGTCAGCCAAGCTTCGCGCGTGCAGGAACTCTACACGCAGATTTCTCAACTGCAGTCGCAAATTGAAACACTCTATGCCCGCTGGGCGGAACTGGAAAAGAAAGAAAAAGGTCTTTAACTTTTCTTAATCATTTCAAATAAAAAAGAGCTTCGCAAAAGTTTAGCGGTCCTATACATCTGCCGATGTAATAAGGGTGAGAACTCTTGAACGTATTTGTTTATTCTTGCTCACGCCCTTTTTAGTGCATTGCCAGCTCGATGCACGTCTGGCGGGATTTGCTTCGAAGGTGGATCTGCCGGCCACCTCTTTACCGGGTTTGTCTCTGCAGAAGTCTTCCGTGTATTCGGGCGAATCACTGTCTCTGGACGCTCTTTTTAGCGGTGAAGACTACAAGCAATACACGATCTCCAGCGCGGATGGATATTACGACGCCGGCACCAACACGTTGATCGTGCCTAAAAATCTTCATAGCAAAACCATTCAACTGACGTTTACGGATGCGCAAGGGAACAGTGCGCAGGTTCCAGTTCAGGTGCGCGGTCTTGATGAGTCGTTTGAAGTCGTCACTCCACAGTCATTCGGTGATCAGAACTATCCGGAGGCGGGCGTGCGCCTGGCGGATGGAACGCTTTTGGTCGGCACCATCATCGTCGATTCCGCCGGTGGTTGGGAGTGGGTTGTGATTCATCGAAGCACGGACAATGGTGCTACTTGGAATGTGACGGACTATTACGCGCCTTATGACAACGGCGAAACTCATATTCTCTCGATGGCCAATCATGGCAACAAGGTTTATGCCTGCGGCTACCAGTGGGATTCGGACAACTACGATGCCATTCATTGGTGGGTGCGAAAATCTTCAGACAGCGGAGTGACCTGGGCGACGGTGGATGCGGAAACCACGAATGGCTTAAATTCTGTCTGCAACACCATCGCGGTTTCCGCGGCGACAGGTTACGTCTATGCAGGTGGATACGACACAGCGGGAACTGCGGGCGCACAACGCTGGGTTTTAAAAGAAAGCCGTGATGAGGGCCAGACCTGGAACATTATTTTCTCGATGGATGCTGATAACTATAATGGCGGCATAAAAATGGTGGAGGTTGCTCCGGACGGAACGGTGTGGATGATCGGCGCGAATGCTTCGAATATGGCCATCCTTTACAAAGGGGTCTTCTCGGGCTCGTGGTCATTCACAGATATGAGTGTGAACTTTGGCATTGCGAACTCCATCAATTATCAAACCTACGGCGAAATGGAAGTGACTGATAATAATACGGCTTATCTGTCTTCCAACTTTGGCGGCACGTGGACCGTGAGAAAGACCACCGATGGCGGAGCGACCTGGAGTGTTTTATATAACCCCGGGGCCAATACAGAAGGCGGAGAGATTCAAATTCTGAACGATGGAACTGTTCTGGCGATTGGCAGTTACGCCACGGGAGGATTCAGCGCTCCGAAGGATGTGCGTCTGTTAAAAAGTGTTGACGGTGGTGCAACCTGGACCGCGACCGTATTGAAATCCGAAAGTCACGCGGATGGCTGTCTGTTGCTCGGTCATGGTCCCTCTGTTCACGCGATCTCAAATACCTATGATTTCGCCCGGCATTTTTATTCCGGCGACAGCGGCGGAACCTGGAGCGAAGGTGAAGTTCTTGTGTACACCGAGCGCTTCTACAACAACATTTCAAAACTTCTCGTCCTGCCTTCCGGAAAATATCTCACCGTCGGTTTTGTGAACTACATGGATAAGACCCAGCTGTATCAGCCCTGGTATGTGGGACTTAGCAGTGACCAAGGTGCTACCTGGACACAGCCGGGAACGTTCGTACAACCGGGCTACAACTGGGATACTTATGATGCGGCTTACGACAGTTTGGGAAATATTTATGTGCTGGGAGGCGAATGGAAAAATAAGGCTGCGCGCATCCGCAAAAGTACGGATCAAGGCGCCACTTGGAGCGACTCCGAATTTTATACGCAGCCAACTTATCCTTCGGATCCGTTTTCAGGAGAAAATAGCCCAAAGCTTGCGGTGGATAAGGACGACAATGTTTATTACGGCGCTTATTACTGGGACACGTCGGTAAGTAAAGGCAAGCTTGAGCTTCGCAAAAGCACGGCGGGAGGCTCTTCCTGGAGCACAGTTAAAATATTCCCTGAAAATTCCACTTATGCCAGTTTCGGTATTCGCGATCTCAAAGTGGATGCGGCAAACAATCTGTGGCTGGCCAGCCGGGAAAGAAATTCTTCGGGAACTTATGAGCGGGCCTTGTACAAATCCGCGGATGGCGGAGTCAACTGGGTGGAAGTTCTTCGTGAAGCGGATCCCAGTTACAATCCTTTTGTGAAGATCACTTTTGACTCTACAGGAGCTATTTATCTTTTGCGCATAGGACTTCTGCAAAAAAGTACAGACGGCGGGGCAACTTGGACGACGTTGATGGATGCAAGCTACAGCCCCGAAGACATTCTTGTCACATCCTCCAGCGAAGTTTTTGTGCTTGCAGGTGGTATGAAGATTTTCAAACTGCAAGGCGACGGAAGCTGGTTACTGATCAATGATCAAAGCGATAAGGTGGACCCCAGTGGAAGAAAGTATCTTTACAACTATGGTACCGTGGCGCTTTATGAATTGAGCCCGACAAAATTGGGCCTTCACGTTTCGTTTTCCGAATTCAGCAAGGGAAGCGTGGATCTGTTCAAGACTCTACAGACAGGAAATTGAGGCCTACGGCTTATCCTTCAAGCCCACGCGCCCTACCATTGGCAGTTTCAAGGCAGGCCGCAAAAAATCGACGCCGAAATTAAGGCCGAGAAGATTTAATTCCAAACCTTCCTGCAAGCCCACAGTGACGCCGAACAATCCCCACAGCGACAGTTGCACACCGGTGCCGGATTCACTCCAGCCGACGATATCGCCTTGGTTGATCCAATCTTTACCAATGGCATTGGGCGGAAGCTCGACCTTCAATTCGTCAACGTTGCGGATGATGTGAGAGATAAAAGTGTTGCTGTTCGGCCCAGGGTAAGCGCGGTAGACATTTTTATAGGCGTAATTGCGCGCAAGGTTGTCGATCTTCGGAATCGCCCGTTCGGCATCTTCACCGCGCAGATCCTCGATAAGCTCGGGTTTTGCGCCAAACCAGTGACGGTCTGGAATATCATGCTGAATCAGCACGGCTTCTTGCCCACGATTCACACGCCAGCCGATCACATGATAGGTCGTGTACTGATCGGCGTTTTTTTCTTTCGTAGCGATCCAGGAATGAACGGCGAAGTATCCGCGCCATGAAACCGTACGTGCGGCATACACTTGAACCACAGCCCCTTTTTCTTTTTGCGGATCAGGAGCAAGCCCCGCGCTTTCGCGGGTGGCGGTTCGCCAGTCTTGAGCCCAGCCTTGGGATGTATTGAAGAAAATCAATAAAAGAGAAGAAATCAATTTCATGCCGCCATTATAGGGGCATTTGAAGTTTTTGTGCGAAAAAAATGCTGAGAGATTCTACAAATAAAAAAGCCGGTCTTTGGGGACCGGCTTTTGCGTGCCAGAGGAATTAAGGCATCTTTTTAAGAGTGAAGCTTCCTTCAGCTCCGCGTGTATTCGTGAACCACGAACCTTTGTACACGCCGTTTACGATCGTTCCTTCAAACGTCGCCGCGTAAGAAGAATTGTTGGAGTTAAAGCGCGGCTTACCGCTCAGAGTGAGCGTTGCCGGCGTCAGATCCGGTTGATAAATACCGGACAGAGACAAGCTCACAGAACTTGTCGGATCGTCATCGCGGTTAAATTCACCAACGAGTTTAGGAACCAAGCCCTCGCGGATCACTTGCAGGGAAATTTTGAAGCTGAAAGTGACTTTGCCGTTCACAACGTTGTCACCGGCATAAACGCCTGCGATGCTTTCATACTGCTGGCGCAGTCTTTCGTAGTATTCCGCTTCTTCGTTATTACCCGGCGCCGCCGCTTCGTTGGAAGTCATATTCAACTCCACTGTACCGATAACACCGGTAATGGATTTCGCTTCACCGATGATGCGTTGACCGACAATCTTCGCTTCGATGGTGTGCACATCATCCATGCCGATGGTGCCCTTGCTGATATTTTCGTTGGTCAAAATCAATTGAGCGGTTTCAGGAATGAAGCGCGCTTTCAGGCTGTAGCCCATCCCGACAGGATTGATTTTTTTGTAGTTGGCGCGCAAAACCCAACGGAATCCGTCATCACGGTCGGAGTTCGGGGCGACAGGTTCCGCCAAGGTGAACAAAGTGATGGAGATATCCTGACGATTGCTGGGCGTGCGCAGTTGTCCGGTGTAGACGCCTGTAATCGGATCGTAGGTGCTTTTTTGTCTTTGCGTTTCTTCAACCTCTTTGGCGTTGTTCTTAGACGGATCTTTGTCGAACGCGCACGCTGACAAGGTCAGCACGGTGAGGGCAAGAATCATCTTTTTAAGCATAATATCCTCTCTTATCTTTCATCCGAAGAGTTGGCATCGTCTGGGATCAGTTCGTCCCGGGCCGCAGCCCATTCGTTCAAGGCGATGGAATAATCGCCCACGGCACGGCTGTACTGCACTTCCGAGTCGAAGAAATTGTTCATTGCTGTGATAAGCACGGAAATATCCGTACGACCCTGATTGTAGGAACGGGTCAGTTCCTGGGACGCTTTTTCGCGGAATCCGCGTTGTTTTTCGGTGCTCACGACAATCGCGTAAGCTTCCTGCACTTTGCGCTGAGCCTGGGATTCCAGATCTTCGGATTCCAAAAGCTGACGGCGCAAGCGTGCTTCTTCCAGATCCCGAGTGAGTTTGCGGTTGATCACAGTTTCGTTCTGAATGTCAGAACCGAAATTGTATTCAAAGCGCAATCCCGCGTAGTATTTTGGACGGGTTCCGCCGACAAGCTCTGAGTATGAATTATCCGCGGATTCATCCACGCCGGAAGTATAAACCTTGCCGACGAATTTCAACGACGGATAGCTCAGGGATTTTGCGGCATCCAAAGACTCTTTCGCGGCTTCCACACGCAGCTTTTGCGAGCGGATGGTGCGCAGTTCTTCCACTTTTTTCTGAACCAGTTTCGGTACTGGCGGAATATCCGTCGGCACTTCAAATTTGATATCGGTTCCAGGTTCCAAATTAAGCAGAGTGATTAAGTCCTCCAAGCTTTTCAAGTAATTCGTGGAAGCCGTCTTCACGTTTTGCTCACGGGTTTCAAACTCCGCTTGCACTTGCGGCAAGTCACCGGGATTGGAGTACCCCAAAGAGGTTTTTCTGCGAACCGCATCAACCAGTTTTTTATAACGGTCACGGGAGTTCACGGCCTCTTTGAAGTTTTCTTGCGCTACATAAGCATCCCAGAATTGACGGATAGCTTCGAGAACAACGTTTTCCAGATCGTTGGCCCGAGCCACGGTGCTGGCGCGGAAGGTGAGTTCCGCCGCGTTCACGGTGCCGCGGTCAGCAACACCAAAGAAGTTTCCAAGAAGAGATTGTTCCAAAGTTAGACCGGCTGTATCCAGAGTTTGTTCCGGCAGCGGAGGATTGGCGGAGATACCATCAATTTCCGCTTTCTGAGAAAGGCGGCTCAGCTGAATACCCAGCAAGGTTCCCGTGGTAAAAGGTTTTTGCAGGCTGGCTGTTGTGGTGTAGCGCTCGTACTTCGGAACGCCGGTGCTGTTGCTGCTTAAAAGCGTGGCCGATTTGTCGTATTCAAAACCCGTTTCCACCAAAAGCTTCCAGTCGTAAGACGACAGAACGCGGACCGGATCCAGGCGCAGCTGCTGGTACTGCAGGTTGACTTCCATGGCTTTGGAACCTTGCTTGAGCGCCAGTTCCGCCACGGTTTTCTGGTTGAGTGTGACCACCTTCGGAGCCGGCGCTTGCGCCCAGGCTCCTTGCATTGCTGTCGTACTAAGAAGGGCGAGAAGTGTTTTTACCATGTGATTTTTGTTCCTAATTCAAAGCTGTCTTTTTGAAGTGCGATCTCGGTGCTGTCGCGCATGGTGCGTTGCGACCACTCTGTGAACAGCGACCATTTTTCGGAAAACGCGAAATCCAAACCGTAGCTCATGGAGTTGAAGCCGGCTTGTTTTGAAAACGAAGCAAATTCGTTTGAACTTGTTTGCGCATAGATCACGCTGCCCAATTGCGGAGACAGAGTGAGAGAAAGCCAGCGCCAGCGCTCCCATTGCACCGCCAGAATCGGACCACCGCTGAAAATCGTGGTGTTCAAGCGAGCGTCGTCGATCTTGTAACCGGAATCCAAAACCACGTCGGTGCTTTGTGAAGCAAAACCGGCTTTCGCGCGCAGACCGACTTTCCAAAGAACGGCTTTGGTTTGCCATGGTGAAGTGATGAAGCCGAGTTCGACCCCCGGCATGAAAGTGCTGTCGTTCTTACCAAGGTCGAAAGTGCCGGAGCCTTCTTTGCTGGCGAGGCCTTCGGCTTGGAAGGATTGGGCGGTGAAGCCGACAAAGTATTTCCAGCTGCGTGTGATCACTTCAGGGCGAGGGTCCTTCAATGTGAGCATTCCTGAAACTTGCGCATCACTCGCGGCGTTTTTTTCGGATTTTTCGCTGACTACGGTTTCGGCCAACGCTTTTTCGCGCAGTGAAAGTTCAGGAGCCGGCATTTTCGCGGTGGATTTTTTTGTCTCAGCTCCGCAGACGGCGGCGAAAAGAGTGATGAGTAGAAGGAGCGATCGTTTCATAGTCCCACCTCGATACTTGGACGACAGTCTGTTTAAATGCGGCGTCAGGAATAGTCCGAGGACTAAGGGCTGTCAACCGAAGATTGTCCTTCTTAGGAGGGCTAATAACCTTTAGAATTTCAAGACTTTATGAGCGATGTGTTGAACGAAAATCGTAATGACTATTTTACACGGATTGCCTAGAGTGGCGGAGATTTGTTGAGGAGTAGAAATGAAGCTCTCGGATATTTCGATTAAGAATCCGGTCTTTGCCTGGATGTTGATGTTCGGACTGATGATTTTCGGTCTGATTTCATTCTCGCGTATGGGTGTGAGCCAAATGCCCGACGTGGATTTTCCGACGGTGAATGTCACGGTTACGCTGGATGGGGCTGCCCCTGAAGTTATGGAAACGCAGGTGGTCGACCCTATCGAGAGTGCCTTGATGACTGTCGAAGGCATTCAGTCGATCAAATCCAACAGTAAAACAGGTTCGGCGACGATCACGGTGGAATTCGACCTGGATCGCAACATCGACGTGGCTTTGCAGGACGTGCAGGCAAAGGTTTCAGCGACGCAACGTCTGCTTCCTGATAACGTGGATCCTCCAACTCTTTCTAAAACCAATCCGGATGACCAACCGATCATCTGGCTGGCGCTCACTTACGATAAAGATGATCCTGAGTTCTTGATGCGGTATGCGCGCGACTATTTGAAAGACCGTTTCACCACCGTCGAGGGTGTCGGTGACATCTTCCTGGGTGGTTACACGGACCCGGTGATGCGCGTGCAGGTTCGCCCGAAGGACCTTCTTCGTTACAACATCTCCGTCAACGACGTGATGGATGCGGTGAAAAATGAGCACTCGGAGCTTCCCGGTGGTTACATTGAAACCGACAAGCGCACTTTCAACGTGCGTACAATGGGTGAGGCGACCACGGAAGATGAATTCCGTTCGATCGTGATCAGCCGTCGTGCCGGTATGATGGTGGCGGACTCCACCAACATGGTGAAGATCTACCAAGTCGCCGACGCCAGCATGGGACTTGATAAGATTACACGTATGTCACGCTTCAACGGTCAGACCGCTTTGGGTTTAGGTATCCGTAAACAGCGTGGAACCAATGCCGTGGCAGTGGCTCGCGCGATCAAAGAAAAAATCGGCGAGATTCAAACTCAGCTTCCTGAAGGTATGAAAATTCATGTGAACTTCGACAGTACGAAGTTCATTGAGCAATCCGTGCACGAGTTGAACAAACACTTGGTGCTCGCGGTTGTTTTGACGTCTTTGGTATGCTGGCTCTTCCTCGGAAGCTGGTCGGCGACGTTCAACGTTTTGCTGTCGATTCCGACTTCATTGCTCGGGGCCTTTATCGGTCTTTACTTCCTGGGCTACACTCTGAACACGTTCACGCTTCTGGGTTTGACCTTGGCCATCGGTATCGTCGTCGACGATGCCATCATGGTCTTAGAGAATATCTTCCGGTACAACGAAAACGGGCGAGGGCGTATTGAGTCGGCGATTTTAGGAGCGCGTGAAATCGCGTTTGCCGCAATGGCCGCAACCGCCGCCGTGATCGCGATCTTCTTGCCGGTGGCCTTTATGAAAGGGATCATCGGAAAGTTCTTCATGCAGTTCGGTGTGACGATCTCTATCGCGGTTTTCCTGTCCTTGGTGGAGTCTTTGACGATCACACCGATGCGTTGTGCGGGCTTCGTTCACCATGGTGAGCGCCGTACAAAACTGGGCCGTGCGTTTGAAGCTTTTATGGAACAGCTCAAGGTCAACTACGACGTGTGGCTGCGCAAATCTTTGGAGCATCGCTGGAAAGTCGTCGCAGGCTCGGTGATTTTCGTGTTTGTCTCTTTCATTTCCATCAAATTCCTCAATAAAGAGATGAGCCCCGCGCAGGATCAAAGTATCTTTATTGCGAAGCTGATGCTGCCGGTGGGAACGTCTTTGGCGTACACCGATGCGCAAACCAAACAAGCCGAAAAGTGGCTGATGTCCCGTCCGGAAGTGCAGCAAGTTTATGCGGCTATCGGTGGTTTCGGGGGTGGTGCTTCCGATGCGAACTCGACAATGATGTTCATCACTTTGAAAGATCCCAAAGCGCGTCCCAAAGATCCTGAATCCGGTAAAGTTTTGTCGCAGCAGGAGTTCATGCAGGTGGCGCGTAAAGAACTGGCGAAAATCCAAGATGTGCGCCCGATCCTGATGGACTTGTCTCAACAAGGTTTCTCCAGCGGTCGTGGTTATCCGATCGAATTTACGATCTTAGGGTCTGACTGGAACAAACTTGCGAAGTACACAGAGCAAATGATGAAGGAAATGGAAAACAGCGGCCTGATGGTCGACGTCGACTCCAACTACCTTCTCGGTATGCCTGAGATCCAAGTCAAACCAGACCGCGTCGCGGCGGCTCAGCACGGAGTGAGTATTGCTTCCATCGGTTCGACAGTGAATGCGCTGATCGGTGGTGTGAAAGTCGGCGAGTACCCGCAAGGCGGTCACCGTTACGATATCAAAGTTAAACTTGTCGATCAGGGAAATCCCATGGATGAAATTAAAACTTTGTTCGTCGGTAACAGCCGTGGGAACCTGATTCCGCTTCCGCGTGTAACTCAAGAAGTGCAAAGCTCCAGCTTGCAGTCGATTTCACGTTCCAACCGCCAGCGCGCGATCACGGTGACGGCGAACATGAAGCCGGGCGTTTCGCAGCAAGCGGCCATGAACTATGTGGAAGCCACCGCGAAAAAGATTCTGGAGCCAGGTTACATGATCGACCAGGGTGGTAGTTCGAAGACCTTCCGCGAATCCTTCCAAAGTTTGATCTTTGCGTTGGTGCTGGGTTTGGTCATCGCGTACATGGTTCTGGCGTCCCAGTTCAATTCATTCATCGATCCGGTTACGATCCTGATGGCCTTGCCGTTCAGCTTTAGCGGAGCGTTCTTCGCGTTGTTGGTGACAGGTCAATCTTTGAATATGTTCTCGATGATCGGTTTGTTGTTGTTGATGGGTATCGTGAAAAAGAACTCCATCCTTTTGATCGAGTTTACGAACACGGTTCGTGACCGCGGTACACGGGATGCAAAACAAGCGCTGATCGAAGCGTGTCCGATCCGTTTGCGTCCGATCTTGATGACCTCCATTGCGACCGTCGCAGCGGCAATTCCGTCAGCGACAGCTACGGGTGCAGGCTCTGAAACCATGCGACCGATGGCCATCACTTTGATCGGTGGTGTGATCGTGTCCACGGCGCTGACGTTGTTCGTAGTTCCGTGCGTGTACTCTTTGATGGATAAATTCAAAACGCGCGATGAAGTGCGCGAGAAAACCAAACAAGCCTTTGCGGCTGTCGGTAACGAAGCTTTGGAGTAATCCAGAGCTTCGTCTATTCCAAAAACTGAATGCCGGCCTTGATTACATGATCTTCCACGGGTTTTACCCAAATGATCTTGGCCGCCATCGGATCTAAACGACCCACCTTTACGCGCACCTGCTGCTCTGGTTTTAAAGTTTCAAGTGTTTTAATAAGTAAAGCGCAGCCTGTGAATGACTCATTGAGAATCAAGGCCACGGCCGTCGGTGTGAACTCGCCTTGTCCCGAGCGAAAATCGATCAGGGCATGATCTAAAGGATCCGGTTGAAAGCGGATGGATCTCGTCATAAAGATCTCCTTCATTTCTATTTTACCTTAAAACGGGTCTTTGCGGGGTGGCTTTTTCATTTCAATGGCCAGCCTTTAAAATTTCGATTATCTTCACTATATGAATTTTGAAGAAAGAATTCCCGTTATTTTGCAGTTGGGCTTTCGTGAGGCCGTTTTACCAAAACTGAAGGCCTACATGGACCTGCTATGGACATCCAACGAAGAATTAAATCTTGTCAGCCGCAAAATGACCCGGGAAGAACTCCTCGACAATCACATCATCGATTGTTTGTTACCTCTGCCACACTTCCCTTCGGCAGGAACAAAGAAGGTCGCCGATTTCGGTGCTGGCGGCGGCTTGCCTGGAGTGATTTACGCCATCCAGTTCCCGGAAATTGAATTTCATCTCTATGAAAAAAGCCCTAAAAAGCAGGAGTTCCTAGCCAAGTGCCGGACCCTCGCCCCGAACTTATTCATCCATGGGGAGATTCCTCCAAAATTAGAGGGCATTGATCTGGTCACCGCGCGCGGCTTTAAGCCCGTCGATGTGATCTTGGAAGTCAGCCGTGATTATTATAAAAAAGGCGGGAAGTACTTCCTGCTCAAAGCCCGCCGCGAGAAAATCGATGAGGAACTGACCCTCGCCCGCAAGAAGTTTAAAGATCTCAAAGTCCACATCGAGCCTTTGCAGTCGCCGGTGCTCGAGGTGGAAAGACACATCGTTTTCATCAACGAACCGTCAAAACAGTAAACAGTCCTATAAAAACGCCAGTCCGGGCAGTGTCTGTCCCCGGGGAAAAGTGGCTGATTCTTGGGTTTTTCCGAGGAGTCGTTTATAAATATCTTCCGCACAGGAGTTTTTATGAAACGGCTTTTTGCCTCTGTTTTGATGGCTGCCTTTCTTCCTCTTTCCGCGCACGCCGCCAAGTTTCAGGTGGGGGAGCGTGTCACTACTTCAGGACATGCCAACGTCACTATTCTCAAAATTTCTTTTCTTGGACTGGGTGGCATCACCGTAGCCGAAGACAACGGCTTGGTGTACGACCTCTTTCCCGAAAATCTGCATAAGCTTATCGACTGTGTCGATGTCGGATCTGAAAAGTTCTGTGCCGGTGAGCGTGTGACTGTGGTTTACGATGAAAAGCGTCCGCTTGAAGGCGTTGTTAAACAGGTTTTTCCTGATGGTTATGCGCAAGTGATCGTGCGCGATTGTGAACGCGATTTCTTGACTGCAGCCATGATTCAATATGAAAACGGCGCCCGCAGCTTTATTAAATCCACAGGCCCGTTGCCGGTTTATTGTCCATTATTTCCTTAAAAATCTAGCTCCACAAAACGGAACGCATGGAAAGACTGCCCATCTCATATCCTTCATAAGGGTAAGAGATGCGGTCTGAGCCTTGAGAAGCGCCAAAGCAGTACAGCAGCGGCCAGTAGTGCTCAGGTGTTGGAACGGCCAGAGATGTTTCCGCCGCCAAACGCTCCAGCGTTTTTTCGTCACGCTCTTCGAGGGCTTTTTTCACCGTGAGATCAAAATCTTTCGTCCACTCGTAGACGGCTTGCGGTTCACGCCAGTTTAAGACTTTGAGATTGTGCACGATGTTTCCGCTTCCTAAAATCAACACACCTTTTTCGCGCAAAGCGCGCAGGTGGCGGCCGGCTTCGACGTGTTGTTCAGGAGTCTTTGCCACATCAAGACTGACTTGAAAGGCGGGAATATCGGCGTGCGGGTACATGTGCACCAGCACCGACCAAGCGCCATGGTCCAAACCCCATTTTTCGTTCAAGGCGGAGCCGGGTAAAAGCTTTTGTGTTTCATGAGCGATGCTTAAAGGACCGCGCACAGGATATTGCACATCAAAGAGCTCTTTCGGAAATCCGTAAAAATCGTGAATGGTGGGAGGAGCGGCATGGTAAAGAACTTGCGTTCCTTGTGTCTCCCAATGCGCGGAGACACAAAGAATGGCCTGAGGCTTGGGGATCTTTTTTGCCAGCTCATGCAGACCCGCGGTGAATGCGTTGGTATCCAACGCATTCATCGGAGAGCCATGACCCACAAACAGCACAGGCATGAGAGACATATATTAACCTTTCTTTTCAATCGGCTTGTTAGCTTCGACTTTGATAATCAAAGTGACGTCGTCGCCAACAACCGGGCCTGCTTCAACAGCTTTATTCCATGTCAGGCCGAAATCCTTACGGTTGATCTTACCGGAAGCGGAGAACGCGATTTTGTGGTTCCCGAAGGGATCATTTACGTCACCGAGGTACTTCACGTCCAGCGTGACCTCTTTGGTTTTACCTTTTAATGTCAAATCACCAACCAGTTTCAAATTGTCCGCGCTGCCCACGATCTTTTTTGTAACGAAAGTCATGCGTGGATTTTTAGCGGCGTCAAAAAAGTCCGGACTCTTCAAGTGTTCATCACGGTCTTTGTTGTCGGTGTTGATCGTCGCCACATCAATGTTCAAGTTGGCTTTGGATTTTTCCAGCTTCGGATCAATCACGATGCTGCCGTCAAATTTTGTAAAGCGGCCTTCAACAGTGGCGATCACCAAGTGCGGCACTTCAAAACCGATTTTGGAGTGAGCGGCGTCAATGGTGTAAGTGCCGGCAGGAATGCTTTTGCCAGCAAAAGCGGAAACAGCGGCCAGAGTTACAAATGTACTGAGTAAGAGTTGTTTCATAAGGGGTTCTCCTTTTTTGTGTTATTTGACGGACTTAGTATCGGACCGTTTAGATTATTGCGTAAGGTGACATATTTAGGATAGACTGTTTCATATATGGAACAATTAGATTTGAATCAAATCCGTACATTCGTAAAGCTGGTTCAGGCGGGAAGCTTCACCAAAGCCGCCGCAATACTGCGTCAACCTAAGTCGCGCGTCAGCCGTCGTCTATCGGCGTTGGAAAAGGACCTGGGTGTGCAGCTTATTTATCGAACAACGCGGCAATTCCAGCTGACCGAAATGGGACGGATTTATTATCAGCGCGCGCAAGGTTTGATTGAAGGCCTCGAAAGTCTATCGACCGAAGTCAGCGAATCAACGGCGGAGGTTTCGGGGCTTATTAAGATCACGGCCTCCGATGATATGGGAGTTAAATATCTTCCTGCCCTGCTGGATGAATTTTCCCGGCAGTATCCGCAAGTGCGCTTTGAGCTTTTGCTCACACAAGCTTATGTGGACCTTGTGAAAGAATCCGTGGATGTGGCGTTTCGTATTGGTTCACTCAAAGACAGTTCGTTGCGTGCCCGCCGCGTCGGAACTGTGAGAAGTGTTTTTGTCGCGACACCGGGATTTTTAGAGCGCTACAAGCAGGCCGAGGAGCTCACTCAGCTTGGAACTTTGCCGTTTATCGCTTTATCACAAGCACCACGCCTGGAGGTGTTTCGCACTTCCGACGGAAAAAAACTCACACTGAAACCCAATGCGGTTTTTAGTGCGAACAACCCCGCGGCCCTGGTGGAGCTGGCTGTCTTAGGAAAAGGTGTGGCTTTTGTTCCCGAGTTTCTTTGCGTCGATTATCTGCGCGCCGGAAAGCTTGTGCACATCCATAAGAATCTACGCGGACCGGAAGCGGCGATCAGTATCGTCACGCCGGAACAAAAAGAGGTGCCTTTGAAAATTAAAAAATTCACGGAGTTTGCCGTGAAAAGAACCCGTGAGCTGTTTGCGAATTTAGAAAATTTTTAGCAGAAGCTTGTAAAGACCCGCGTAATCAAAACGGAAAAGGCTCCACAAGGTCACACACCAGAAGGCGGCCAGAAGTCCCATCATCACAAGTTGCGGGAGATTGGCCAAATTCAATTTCCCCGGCGCGCGATTGAGCAGATCGTCGATCTGACCGCGCTCTTGAGTTTCCTTGAACTTGCGGGCCAAGCCTTGCGCCAGAACAATTCTTTGCGACATTTCGAGCTTATAAAAATGCACGCCGACCAGAGTGCGTGACTCCGAAATATTTTCGAGCCGCGTGACAATCGCATAGCAGGCCATTTGTTTTGAGCCGGGAGGAGTGAATTGGATTTTCACCACTTCACCCAAAAGCGGGCAGAGATCATCCGGCGCCGTGAAAGCCAGGCCGGTGAGAGAAACATTTTTGATTTCAGTGCCTTCTTCCCAGGGAACTTGCTTGGGACCCGCCACACGCACCAAGCTGTCATCCTCAGTGTTGAGAATGTAGCGGGGTGATCTGCCGTGATAGCGCGCAAGACTGGTCATACATTTCTTGTCGGCGTGAAAGCGCCTCGTCTGAAGGCAAGCCCGCCATTTTTGTGACGCTTCAGCTTGTGTCATATTGAGAACCCGCAGAGCTGTCTCAAATGGATGCGCTTTAAAAGTGGCGCCAGCCTTTGAATTCTTTGATTTCTTCTTTGCCGTCGGCGTGTGTGAGGAAAACTCCGGGAGTGTCGGTGAATTGACCAAGCAAGTGCCAGCCGCCGAAGCTGTCATAATCGTCCGGAGAAATCGCCATCAGAAGTTCATAATCTTCGCCGCCCCAAAGAGCGAATTCGTGGGCAGGAATGCCGAGTTTCAGAGCCATCTTCGCGGTGTCTTCATGAAGCGGCAGATTTTCAGCAAAGATGTGCAAACCACAAGTCGGCGGACACAGTAAAAGGGCGTCGTTAATCAAACCATCGCTGCAATCCATGAGGGCGTGCACTTTGTTTTTCTTGGCGACAAGGCTGTCGACAAGATCCAGGCGCGGTTGCGGGCGCAGGTGTCTTTTTTTCGCGTCTTCGTAACCTTCAAGGCGATCGCGCAAGGCGCGCAAACCTGTGTAAGAAAGTCCCAGCGGGCCGCTGCTTAAAAGCAAATCTCCGCTGAGAACACCTTGGCGCGTGAACGGATGCTCGCACGAACCGTGCACGCTGACATCGATGACGAGACTGTGTGGAGAGGCGGCAAGATCACCGCCGACGATTTGACAGCCGTATTCATCCGCCATGTGACTCATGCCCATGTAGAATTCGTCAAGCCAAGATTCGTTTATTTTTTCTGTCTTTGCGAGCGACACCTGGGCGAAGTGCGGGCGCGCGCCCATCGCGGCGATGTCGCTTAAATTCACCGCCAAAGCTTTCGCTCCGAGATCATAGGCGCTGAAATAGTCCAGCTTGAAATGGATATCTTCCACCATCATGTCTTGGCAAATAACGGAAAAGCCCGGGAAGTTTTTAAATACAAAGGCATCATCGCCCAAAGGCACGACTGTGTGTGAGTTTTGACGCTGGACCCGATAGCGTATTTTTTCAATCAGAGCCCATTCTTTCGGAGTCTTTTTCATAAGGGTTTCCCTCGGAAGGCGTTGCCAAAAAAGTGGCTTTATTGTGAAATATCCGGAACGGGAGTCAAGGAGGATTCTTTGAACACGCCAAAAGTGGCTTCACCAAAACGAACTTCGAAAAAGCAGTCCACAAGAAAGCCGAAAGTGGTGGAGCATCCTCTGTCATCTGAAAGTCTTTTCACCAATCGCGAGATTGGATGGCTGAATTTTAATCGCCGCGTGCTGATCGAAGCCGAAGATCCGCGCAATCCGCTTTTGGAGAGAGTCAAATTCCTGAGCATCTCCAATTCCAACCTCGATGAATTTTTCATGAAGCGTGTCGGAGGTCTGAAACGTCACGTCGCTTACGGCATTTCACCGAAATCCGCCGACGGTAAAACACCGTTGCATCAGCTTCAAGAAATACGCCGCTTCGTTCTGCCGATGGTGCAGGATCAGGCGAACTGCTTTAGCAAAACCTTGAAACCAGCCTTGGAAAAAGAAGGTGTCTTTCTTCTGAAATGGAAAGAGTTGACGGATGCGGAAAAAGAACTTGTTAAGAAATACTATAATAAAAACGTCTTTCCGGTTTTAACACCTCTGTCCGTGGATCCCGGGCACCCGTTTCCGTTTATTTCAAATCTTTCCATTTCATTGGGTGTGACGCTGAAGCATCCCAATAACGAGGACCGGCTTTTTGCGCGGGTGAAAATCCCCAAAGTGTTGCCGCAGTGGATTCGTGTGGATCCAGAGTCTTCGGTTATGCGTTTTGTAAGTCTGTTGGAAGTGATTAAAGAAAATCTCGCGGATCTTTTTCCTTCTATGCAAGTGTTGGATGCGATGCCTTTCCGTCTGACCCGCAACGCCGATTCGGATCAGGATCAGGAAGATGCCGAAGATTTGCTAGAGGCTATTGAGGAAGAGCTGCGCCAGCGCCGCTTTGCGGAGGTCGTGCGTTTAGAGCACGGTCCGAAGCCGGATCCGTGGATGCTTAAATTCTTGATGGAAGAATTGGAAATCACCGAAGACGACATTTACGAATTACCGGAAATGGTGGATTACACGGATCTCAACATTATTTCTGATCTCAATCTGCCCAAACTGAAATTTGAATCTTACACTCCGGTGGTACCTCCAGCTTTTGCCGAAGACGGTGTGGGGATTTTTAATGCTATAAAAATGGCCGATCAGCTGGTGCACAATCCTTTCGAAAGTTTTGCCGCTTCAGTGGAAAAATTCATTCGTGTCGCCTCCGAAGATCCCAAGGTCCTCGCGATTAAAATGACTCTGTACCGCACCGGCGATAACAGTCCTTTTATTCGCTCTTTGATTCGCGCGGCAGAACAAGGCAAGCAAGTGGTTTGTTTGGTCGAACTCAAGGCTCGTTTTGATGAAGAACGAAACATCTATTGGGCCACCGAACTTGAAAACGCCGGCGTTCACGTCGTTTACGGCGTCGTGGGATTGAAAACCCACGCGAAAACCGCTTTGGTCGTCCGCCAAGAGCAAGAAGGCTTGAAATGCTACTGCCATATCGGCACGGGTAACTATAATGTCGCGACCTCGCGCTTTTACACCGATTTGGGCTTGTTGACAGCCAAAGAGGAAATCACCGCCGATGTGGTGGAGTTTTTCCATTATCTCACCGGCCGTTCTTTGAAATCGAACTATCAGAATCTTTTGATTGCGCCTGTGAATATGTTCACGAAGTTTAAAAGCATGATCGAGCGTGAAGCTGAACATGCCAAGGCTGGAAAACCTGCGCAGATCATTGCCAAGTTCAACAACTTCGAAGAAAACGACATCGCGGTGGCATTGTATGCGGCTTCGCAAAAAGGTGTTGAGATCGATATGGTGGTGCGCGGTTTTTGCTGCCTTCGCCCCGGCGTTCCCGGTATGAGCGAAAAAATCCGTGTCACTTCCGTGATCGGCCGCTATCTGGAACATTCGCGTTTGTTTTATTTCCGCAACGGCGCCAAAGATCCGGTCGACGGCGAGTTTTTCATCGGCTCGGCAGACTGGATGTACCGCAATCTCCACGCGCGGGTCGAAGCCATCGTGCCAATATTGGACCGTCAGTTGAAGGAAAAGTGCTGGGAATTGTTGCAACTCTATGTGAAGGAGCAGCGCCAGGCGTGGCACATGAACTCGGATGGCACTTACACGCGCCGCAACTCCGCAGATATGGGAATTCATCAAACTTTGATGCAATTAACGAAAGCCCGGGTTACATTGGTGGAGGACAGTCATTCCGGAGTTGAGTAGTGGAGTTGATCATCATTCGTCACGCCGTCGCTGAGGAGCGCGAGGAATTCAAAAAAAAGGGTCTTGAAGACCATCTGCGGCCTTTAACACTCAAAGGCCGCAAAAAAATGCAGAAGGTCTGTGTCGAATTGCGTGAGTTCGTCAAAGAACTCGACCTGATTGTTTCAAGTCCATTGACCCGCGCGCGTCAGACGGCGGAGATCGTTTCACAAATCTACTTCGAAACAAAAGTGGTCGAAGCACCGGAACTGGTACCGCACAGTCCGCCGCCAGCATTCTTGAAATGGATGCGTACGCAGATCAAAAATCAACGCCGTATTGCCATTGTCGGCCATGAGCCTCATTTAAGTTCTTTTGCAAGCTATATGCTGGCGGGAAAAACGGAAAGTTTTATCGATCTTAAGAAAAGCGGCATTATCGCACTGGAGCTGGAATCCCTGACTCATGCAGAGCCCGGTTCAGCGCAATTGCTGTTTTCCATTCCGCCGAAATTCCTCGTCGATTAAAACTACTTTGCCGCCATCGACCAGATCAAACCATCGCGCAAACCCACACTGGGGATGAGAATCTTGCGGGTTTCCGCTTGGCGCATGATGGTTTGCACGAGCATCGCCGCCGGGACAATGACATCGGCGCGGTCGGTGCGCAAACCCAGTTTTTCGATGCGGTCTTTGATTTTCAAAGCGCGCAGTTTTTCGATAATGAGATCCAGTTCATCCAAAGTCAGAAACGTGTGCGGGGTTTTTTTCAGTAAATCGACTTTGAGTTTGCCGAGACATTCTAAGTTGCCGCCGGTCCCGATCGCAAAATCCACCGGTTCATGCTCGCAATTTTTATAAATGTGCGAGCCTAGTTCCGTTAAGAACTCTCCCATAATAATCGGTAGATGATTTTCACTGAGCTTGCGGCGGTGGAGGGATTCAAGAATGCGGACTGTGCCCATCGGGAAGGACTGTGTCGCAAGCATGCTGTCACCTTTTGAAAAAGTGACTTCGATACTGCCGCCGCCGATATCGATCAGCATGGTTTTCTTATTATCCAGATCGAGTTCTTTGCGGACGGCAAGGTGAATCAATCGTCCTTCTTCGGTGCCATCGATGATTTCAATGCGGATGCCTGAATTTTTATAAACCTCTTCGACAAATTGATCGCGGTTTTTGGCTTCACGGCAAGCACTGGTGGCAACAGCCCGGCATTGTTCGACTTGAAGTTCTTTATTGGTTTGAGCGTAGCGATGAAAGGCGGCGATGGCACTTTCCATCGAAGGGGGAGTGATGATTCCGTGAGTGAAAACGTCATGGCCCAAGCGCACGGCCGCGCGAAAGCGTTTGAGCGGATGTAACGTCGGATTTTTTTCACCCACGTCGGCGACCATCATGCGAATGGCGTTGGAACCGATATCTATGGCAGAGACTCGACGTGACACGATAAACTTCCTTTTCTTTGGCAACAGTATATAAAAATGAGAGCATAAGAGGCATGAAAAAAATCGTTCTATGTCTTTTATTTTTTATGTCGGCGCAAGCGCGGGCCATCACTTCCGTGGATGTAAACGGGGAGCTGGATGTGACGGCTTCGGTATGGAACCTGCCGACCGGCGAAAGAGGCAACTCCGCCTTTGAAATTCCCTCCTTGTTTCTGGATTTCAACGTTCCTTTGAAGGATGACAATCTTCTGGTTGTGCAACTCGAAGGTTCGGAAGAGAAAACGGCTTCCACCGAGCGTTTTTCCACCAAAGTGCGCGAGGCCTATCTCGACGTCGTCAGTTTGTTTCAAGGCATGAAGGCTTTGCGCCTGGGATTAATCCCGCAAACCTGGCAGGAAGCGCAGTATGAAACGTGGTCTTACCGTTATCTTGGTCCGGTCGGTTGGGCCATCACCGAAAAATGGAAGTATTTAACCCCGTCGGATTTGGGTGTCTCTTTCATGTCTCAGTTTCCCGGTGAACGAGGGGAATGGGCGGTGACTCTTGCCAACGGCGAAGGGGCTCAGGAAAAGGAACAAGGTCCGCACAAGGAAGCCGCATTTTTCGCACGTTGGACCGCGTGGGAACCTTGGACGCTGTCTTTCAATTACGTGCGCGGCAATTACGATAAATATGGTGAGGATGTGGGTTTGAAAGAACGCATTCAGGCTTCCGTGGTTTACAAAGCTGAATCCTGGATGGCGGGACTTGAATATCTTGCCGCGAAAGATCCCGCGGATGCTTTGCGCGATTTGCACATGGCCGAAGGCGTGGATGTGACGGCTTTGTCCGGTGAAAGCGTGAAGGGACAGGGGGCGAGTGTTTTTGCAATGATTCGCACCGGACCGAAGGCCGAGGTCGTCGTTCGCTACGATTATTTAAATGCGGTGACGGAAGAAAGTGGCAAGGACTTGCAAACAGCCTTGGTGGCCCTGGGATACCAGGTCACGGAGGATATCAGAGCGGCGGTGATGGTGGACTACACCCGTTACGGAAGTGAGTTTGCTCCAGGTTCACGGGACCGCTCCAAATTAGCCTTTGCTACACAAGTTCTGTTTTAGAAACCAGGGTGGAAGCTGCTAACAAGAGCTTCCCCTGTGTTAAGATTCTGTTAGAATCCAAAGAGATGCCGTGTTAAGCGGTGTTTTTATTTCACAAATAATTATAACAAAGCCTGAGCGCTGAGGATCAAACATGGAAAGAGCGATCGACACTCAAATTGAAGACCTGAAAAAAATGATTCTTCTGATGGGTGGGCATGTTGAAAAATCTTTGGCACAAGCGACAGCCGCTTTGTTGTCTCGTGACTTGAGCATGTTTGAACAAGTTCACGCGATTGAAAAACTGATCAACGAAGATCATATCAAAGTCGACAATGCGTGCATGAATATTCTCGCCAAACAAGGCCCTGTCGCCAAAGACCTCCGTTTGATCCTTTCCGTGGTGAAGATCAATAACGATCTGGAGCGCATGGGTGATCAGGCTGTGAATATCTCTTATTCCGGCAAAGATTACCTGGGTCGCAAGCCGATCCACGCGCAGCTTAACGACATTCAAAAAATGTCGGAGATTGCCGGGCGCATGGTGAAGGGCTCCTTGGATTGTTTTGTTCGCGGCGACGTGGAACAAGCGCGTAAAATCCTTCTGATGGACGATGATATGGATGCTTTGAAAAACAAAGTTTTCAAAGACTCCACCGCCCACATGAAGGCCCACCCTGATGATGTCGAGGCGGGACTGGATTTGATTTTGATTGCAAGAAACCTGGAACGCCTGGGCGACCACGCGACCAATATCGCGGAAGACGTGATCTTCGCGTTCACAGGAAAAGACGTGCGACACGGGGGCAAGTTTGGCTGACAATTCTATTCACGTGCTGGTGGTGGAGGATGAACAAGAGATTCGGGAACTGATGGCGCTGCACCTTTTGCGCCAGGGCTACCGGGTCACCGAGAGTGCCTCTGCTGAAGAAGCCGTGAATGAGCTCAACCGCAATTCTTATCAGGTCTTCGTCCTGGACTGGATGTTGCCGGGAATGAGCGGTGTGGACGTTGTCGATAAAATCAAAGCCCGTCATCCGCAAGCCGCCATTCTCATGGTCACCGCCAAAGCCGAGCCGCAAGACATCGTGGCCGGTCTTGAGCGGGGCGCCGACGACTACATGACCAAGCCTTTTAATCCCAGTGTTTTTGTCGCCCGCGTGAAAGCTTTGCTCCGCCGCCACCAGATGGACACTTCAGCTCCGGCAGAGACGGGAGAAGTGCAGATCGCGGGCTTACGTATCAACTTTAAATCCTACGAAATTTCTTATAATGGCGAACCTTTGCACCTTACGCCGTCTGAATTTAAGCTTCTGGGCGCCTTGGTGCAAAATCAGGGCTGTGTTTTGACCCGGGAACAGCTTATTGAAAATATCCAGGGCGAGGGTATTAACGTCGTCGGCAGGACCATCGACACCCACGTTTTCGGATTACGCAAGAAGTTAGGAGAGTGGGGAGATCGCATTGAGACTATCCGCGGAGTGGGATATCGGGTTAAGCTAGATATCGCATGAAGCGATTCGTAAGATTCCCGTGGCGGGTTTACTGGAAATTCTTTTTTTATCAAACGGTGGCGTTCAACATCCTCTTTATCGCCATCATCTCGGTGATTGATGTCCGCTACCGAGTTCGTCCTTTTGTTTACAATGAAGCTCTGTTGAATTTTTTCCTTTTCAGCGTTCTTGTCGCGGCGGTGACTTCGTATCGCTTCGCACGTCCGATTCATCGTGTGATTTTGAAAGCTCTGCGCATTTCCAGCAAACGCACTTACGGTGATCTCGTCGACCCCCAAGAAGATGATCTGCTTGATGACGAGCTTGATGATATCGCGGAACTGGATGTGGCGCTCAATCACATTCACCGCAAAATGAAAAAACGCAAAGCGCAGTACCTGCAGGCGCAAGAAGAGTCCCAAGCCTTTATGAGCGCGGTGGCCGAGGGCCTTGTCAGTGTGAGCCTCGATGAAAAAATTCTTTATTTCAACTCTCAATTCGCGGCGCAGTTTCTGACTACGGATCAAGTTAATGCACCGGTCTTGCGTTTGAAGGATGCGATTCGCTCTCCAGATGTTCTCGAGGGTTTTGCTAACACTGTTAAAGCGGGCAAAGTGCAGCGCTTTACGGTGAAACTCAATACTCTGGTTGATAATACGCCTCGCTACTTTGCGGTTTCGGTGAACCCCATCCGCAATGCCAAGACCAAAGAAATCTACGGTGTCGTGGGGATTTTCCACGATATCACCGAGCTTAAAAAACTTGAGCAGATCCGCATTGATTTTGTCGGCAATGCTTCCCACGAGCTCAGAACGCCGCTGACTTCCATCAAAGGTTATGTCGATACTTTGAAAGAAGACGTCAAGACCGGACAGATTCAACAAGCCGGAAAATTCCTGGACATCGTTTCCCGCAATATCGATCGTCTGATGGATCTTGTGAATGATCTTCTCAGCCTGAGCACCTTGGAATCTCAGTCAGAACTTAAGCTTGAAATGATTCATCCGCTGCAGATCTCTGAGCACATCGTCGCGGAAATGGCAGTGCTGGCGGCGGAAAAAAATATTTCCATCCGTGTGATCGGCGAAGTGCCACCGTTTATGGCGGATGCGCAAAAAGTCGAACAAGTTTTACGCAACCTGGTTTCCAACGCCGTGAAATTCATTCCTGCCAATCGCTCTATTCAAATTCGCTGGGAAGGCGATAAGGATCGTGTGATCTTGCGCGTGATTGATGACGGCCCGGGCATTCCTGAAGAACACCTGGATCGTTTGTTTGAGCGTTTCTATCGTGTCGATAAGGGACGCACTCGTGACGCCGGTGGCACGGGCTTGGGATTAGCGATTGTAAAGCACATCATGCAAAGCCACGGAGGAACGGTGGCGGTGAAAAGCATTCCTGAAAAAGGAAGCGAGTTCATTTGCACTTTTCCGATGCGCTAGGACCGTTCTATGATTTCTGAAAGCCATCCTTTTTATCAACATTTCGTTAAAATCTACGGGGCGCGCTGGCCGGCCCTTTGCGAAGCTTTGCAAAAACCAGAGTTGCAAGTCGCGCGGGAAAATAAATTCAGTCACGGCGAAACGACCAAAAAATGGCAGACATTTCCGCAAAAGCCGGAATTGCCAGGATGTTTCTGGATCCCCGCAGGGGAAACGTGCTCTCCCGAACGCAATGCGGATGAGCTTTTAGATATTTATATTATGGATCCAGCCAGTGTCCTGGTGGCGCGCGCTTTGGAAGTGCAATCCGGAGATCGGGTTCTTGATATGTGCGCCGCTCCCGGTGGGAAAAGTTTGGTGCTCACTGAATCTTTGGCGGAAGAGGGAGAAATCTTTTGCAATGATCTGTCTCCGGAAAGGCGCGAGCGCTTGAAAAAAGTCATTCAGCAGTACGTGCCGCGCTCGGTGCGCGATCGTGTGTGGGTGACAGGCAAAGACGGTGTCCAGTTCGGTCTTAAAGAACCGGAAAGTTATGACCGTATTTTGCTGGATGCGCCTTGCTCAGGTGAGCGCCATATTCTTGAAAATAAAAGCGCTTTAGAAGAGTGGAGTCCGCGTCGCACAGAACATCTCGCCTCACGGCAGTACGCGCTTTTAGCGGCCGCTTTGCTGGCGGTGAAGCCTGGCGGGCGCATTGTCTATTCCACCTGCTCCATCAGTCCGTCGGAGAATGACGGCGTTGTCGCTAAACTTTTAAAAAAGAAAAAAGACGCCATCCAGCTTTTGGAAGCGCCTTTAGCCCCTGGAGGCGAGCGCACTGAACATGGTGTGATCTATCTTCCCGATCAGTGCGGTTTCGGCCCTCTTTATTTTGCTGTGCTCGTAAAACCGTGAACGACGCGGATCCGGTTGGCGACATCTTTCACGCCGGGAACCTGTGCCACGAGTTCTTCGGCATAACGTTTGAGATATTTTGTTTCCACTTCGCCGCTCAACGTGACTTGACCGTGAGTGACTTCAACATCAACGCCGCTGGCATCAATATCCGGATCAAGAGTTAAAAACTCGCACACTTCCTCGTAAATCGCTTCATCACTGCGCCGGTAATTCTTGGGACCTTTCCCGCGATAATTGGGGAGCGGTTCCGGCGAGCCGTGGAAGCGCAAGCTCCCATCGATGTTGCGCTCGTATCTTTTATAGGTTTCGCGGGGATCATTGGGCATGTAGTAGAAATCCTGAGGTTTCATCTTTTCCTCCTCTAAGAGCTTTATTTTCCAATTGGCGCCCTGACGGAGGTAGTGAGCTTGATGAATTACAGCGTTCTGATCTGGACCTTGGTCTGACGGCATGGCAGAGCCACATAAGAGAACGGTGCAAGTTACCACATTTAAAAATCGAAATTTAAGTTTTCATTTCGCGCATGAATACACTGGGCCCATGAAAACACAAAAACTTTTACCAATCATTTTTTTAGTAGTGGGCATGGGATGCGCTGGCAGCAATGACTCCGGCGGTGATGAAAACGCTTTGCAGAATAATGGCGATGTTTTCCAGGATGAAGCTTCGGCTCAGGAAAAGGATCTCATTGCGGAAACTATGCAAAGTATCAAAGGCTATGCGGCGGAGTTCAACGTCGACACGGATCTGAACCGGATCCCGATCGTTGTGACAACTCGCAAAGAGTTGCCTAAGAATGTTCCGTCCCTGTGCATCCGTAACGGCAACGTCGGCGCGAAGATCGTTCTGCAAAAGAGCTTCTTCACGGCACGGGTCTACGATAAGGACACGGGCTTGGCGTCGCCTCTTTTCAACCTTCTGATTCATGAGATCGGTCATTGTTATATGAACCGCAACCATGAGTCGGCGGTGCTGAAAAAGAAAGGCTACATGGCGGAGTTTGAAATCGTAAGCCGCAAAGGAAAAGAGCGCGTGCGCTATTACTCCGTGCAGGCGACGATGATGCACAATACATACTTCGCGATGCCGAAAGTCCTCGAAAAATACTATGTCGGCGAGATCTTCGGAAAGTACCGCGCAAAAACCCTGGAGGATTTGCAGCAGTTCTACGAATTCCGAATCGTGCCTGAACAGTAAGGCTGTAGCAAAGCTCATTGGATGAACTTTTCAACCCTTGAAAGGATACAAGATGAAGGCTGACGTAGGCGTCGGCTTTCGTCTTTAGGAGCGGAAGATGAGATCCCTTTTGGCGATATTGATCTTTCTAATGGCGGTGTCTTTGGTGGTGTTTTCCCAGGCCCAGGCCGACAAACCTAATTGTCGTCTTTCTGACGGAATTTGTGACGGCGGTAGTCCTCGAGAGTGAGATAGCCGTAAGTTTTCTTGCGGTAAATTTCGATCGCTTCATTTTCGATATCGCTGATCACGTCGTCGAGAAAGCCCAGAGGAATATTGCCTGACTTCATCAGCTGCAAGGTGTAGAGATGCACCACTTTGCGGATGAAGTCGGGTGTTTTCTCCTTCATGTTGGAGGTTTCTTTCAACTGGGTTTCGACGATTTTGATCAGTGAATCTGTATTCATACCCTCTTTCTATCGGTTTTCTGTTTACGAACTGGAGCATCAGGCGTGGAAATTTGGCCCAAAAGATGACATAGTAGTCAGACAAGAGGTCCTGATGAAAGCCCTGAACCAGAACGAATTGCAGAACATGGTGAGCCACGCTCGCGCTCGTCTTGAAGGCGCGCAGCTGCAAGATGTGCTTGTCAATGACCGAGGTCTGGCTTTGGGCTTTCGCAAAGGCGGTCATTTCTGGCTGATCCTGGACCTCGTGCCGAATCAGCCCGTCATGCTTCTTTTTGATGACGAGTGTCCTTTCAAGAAAGGCCCGAAGGCCAAACCAGTCAGTCTTTTTCTGAACTCCCACGGCAAAAATCTTTATGTGACTTCGCTGGAAGTGCTCACCGAATTTGGCCGGGTGGTACGCCTGGTTTTGAAAAACACGCAAAGTGAATGCGAAGTGGAAATTCGCCTGATTCCGAAGCAAGCCAATGTGATTGTGAAAGCGCAAGGCAAGAGTGTGGCTTGGGATCGTCCTTTGGAGCTGTCTCCGGCGCCGGCTGTTGAAAATCCTCCGGCTTCGCGCCGTCTTGAGCAAATTTACGAAGAGTGGCTCGCCGAACAAACCTCCGCGCAGAAACCTTCATTGGATCCTGTCGCGCAGTGGGAAAAACAAAAAAAGAAAGATCTTGAGAAGAAAACCAAGGCTTTGGGCGAAATTCAAAAGCAAATCGAAAGCGATGCCGGAGAAATGTGGGCCCGCGCCGGTGATTTTTTTAAAACCCACGGTCATCTTGATGTGCCGGAAGAATTGCGCGCCTATGTGAACCGTGAAGAGTCGCTCAGCTGGAATATCGAAAACGCCTTCACTAAAGCCAAACAGTTTCAGAATAAAAAAGAAGGCGCGCGACAGCGTCTTGAACAGTTGCGCGAGGAGATCGCTCGTCTGGAACGCTCGCGCTATCAAGAAAAACCCGCCAAGGCCGGTCTTGGTGATTTGATGCAAAAAGCGGAAGCGCGCGGCCGTAAGTTCAGTTTACCCTCCGGAGCTTTGGCTTATTGTGGCAAATCCGCGGCGGATAATCTGGCGTTGCTTCGTCAGGCGAAAGCCTGGGATTACTGGTTGCATTTGCGTGACTATCCCGGGGCCCATGCCATCATTCACCGGCAAAGAGATCAGCTTATTTCTGAAAAAGAGATTCAAGAGGTGGCGGAGTGGGTCGCTAAAGAATCCCTGTCGTCGAAATCACTCATGGTGGGACAGAAAGTCGCGGTCGTCATCGTCGAGTGCCGTTTTGTTCGTCCGATCAAAGGCGATAAGCTGGGTCGAGTCACTTATCATTCAGAGAGGACTCTCAGTTTTACCTTGCGTCATACTTAACCCCTCTTGACTGACGACATGACGGGTCTAGAATTTTCAGAAGCAAGTTTAGCACACTGGGAGATTCAACATGATTCAAGTCAGAGATCTTACCAAAAACTATGGTCCAAGACGTGCCATTAACAAACTCAATTTCTCCATCGCTAAAGGGGATGTTGTCGGCTTTCTCGGTCCTAACGGAGCAGGAAAATCGACGACGATGAAAATCATCACGGGCTTTATGGCTCCCAGCCATGGAACTGCTTCCGTGGCCGGTTTTGATGTGTTCGAAAATCCTCTCGAGGTGAAAAAGCGGATTGGGTATCTGCCGGAAACGCCTCCGGTCTATGGCGACATGTATGTGCGCGATTATCTGCGCTATGTGGCGGCCCTCAAAAAAGTGCCGAAAGAAAAAATCGAAGCGGCGGTGAACGCGGCCATCGAAAAAACCAATCTCGGCGAAGTGCAAAAGCGTTTGATCCACCATCTTTCCAAAGGTTTCAAACAGCGTGTCGGGATTGCGCAAGCCATCGTCTCTGATCCGGAAGTTTTGATTCTGGATGAGCCGACAGTGGGTCTTGACCCCAAACAAGTGGCGGAGATCCGCGATCTTATCAAAACTTTAAAAGGCCAGCACACGATCATTCTTTCCACACACATTCTTCCTGAAGTGGAAGCAACCTGTGAAAAAGTGATTATCATCAACAAAGGTGAAATCGTCGCGGAAGACAGCATTCATAATCTTTCCACGATGGAAAAAGGCCAGCGTCGTTTGCACGTACGCCTGCGCAAAGACGTGGAAGATATGTCGACGGTTCTAAGCCCCATCCAGGAAATCACCGCGGTGACTTCCGGGGCTTCACGCAAAGAGTGGAACATTGATCTGACCGGCGGCGAAGAGATTGTTGAAAATATTTCGTCTTTGCTGGTGACCAAAGGCTTCGGACTTTTGGAGCTGACTCCGTCCAAGCGCGACCTTGAGGATGTCTTCTTGAAACTGACCTACGGACAAACACAAAACGGAGGTGAGGCATGAGCGGCACACTGACGATTTTTAAAAAAGAACTTAAAGGTTTTTATCTCAATCCTACATTCTGGGTGATTTGTTTTCTGGTGAGCGTGATCTTTAGCTGGGTGTATCCGATTCAGCTCAATCTTTTTGCGCAGCTCCTGCTGAACTATGTGATGCAGCAAGGGGTGCCGACCAATCAGCTGAACATCCACTACGGCGTGTTCTTGCGCGAGCTATCTTACCTGAACCTGCTTTTGATTTTCGTGGTTCCGGCTTTAACGATGAAACTTTTCGCGGAAGAAAAGAAACTGCGCACGTTTGATTTGCTGCTCACCTCTCCGGTGACGTCCCTTGAGATCGTATTGGGAAAATATCTCGCCGCTTTGGGTGCTGTACTGGGAATCGTCATCCTGGCGCTTCTTTATCCTCTGGCGACATCGACGCTGGCGACGATCAACTGGCCGCCGCTTTTTATCGCGTTCTTCGGTATTTTCCTGGTGGGGGCTGTGTATGCCGCAATGAACCTGTTTGCCTCTTCTTTGAGTGAGAACAGCATTGCCGCTTACATTATTTCCGTGATCTTCAATCTGTCGATCTGGTTTATCGGTATTGGCGCGGAAGTCGTCGATAGCGAAAAGGGCCGTAAGTTTTTTGAACACGTCTCTTTGAGCAGCCATCTTTCCACGTTGGTGGAAGGAACTTTGCGCACCAACGGTTTGATTTTCTTTTTGAGTGTCATCGTCTTGTTCTGCTTTTTGGCGGAACGTGTGGTTGAATCATCACGCTGGAGATAACTATGAGCAAATTAGGTAAAATTTCATTTTTCTTTGCCGGTATTTCCCTTGTGTCCATGTCCATCACCCGTTATCTGCTGGGTGAATGGGTCCCGTTTTGCTGGGTGGCTTTGGGCTTGGCGGTGTTGTTCCTGGTTGTGGGGCTGATCAAAGACCGCGCCTTCTTTAAAGAGTTCTTCACCATGAAGACCACCAAGGAAGGCATGAGCATGGGTGTGCTCATCATCCTGATGCTGGCGGTACTCGGTATCGTGAACTACCTCGGCGGGAAGTATTATAAAACCTGGGATTTTTCTTCCGCGCAAACCAACACTCTTTCGGATCAATCGATTAAGCTTGTCAAATCTTTGGATTCCGAGCTGAAGGTGATCTTCTTCTATAAAAAGGGCGTTGAAGGCAACGAAGAAAACCGCCGCATGTTCCGTGATCTGATCAAAAAGTATCAAGATCAAAGCTCGAAAGTTTCTTTGGATTTCGTGGAAGTGAACGAACGTCCCGATCTTGCCAAAGAATACGGTGTGGATAAGGGCAGTGGCGTGGTCTTCCTGGATTACAAAGGACGCCGCAACCGTATCGAAAAAATCGACGAGCAGGAATTCACCAGTGCTTTGGTGAAAGTGACCCGTGAGCAGACGAAAACCGTTTACTTCACTATCGGTCACGGTGAAAAAAGCCTCAGCGAAAACCGGGAGGGGCTGGGCTTAGGTTCTTTGAAAACGATGCTTGAAAACAACCGCTATACGGTGAAGGAGTTGGCGTTGACGCAAACTCCGAAAATCCCGCAGGACGCGGATGTCATTGTCATCGCAGGTCCCGAGCAAGGTTTCCAGGAGTTTGAAATCACCGCTTTGGAAAATTACCTTAAAAACGGTGGCAGCCTGCTGTTAGCGATTGAGCCTGAACACTCCATGGGGCTAGAAAAAATCGTGAACAAACTGGGTGTGCAGTTTGAAAACAACTACGTGCTCAACGTCGTGGATACGGTTTTGGGCCGCGGTATCAATCAAGGACCGACCTTGGGTGCGGTTTTCTCTAGCGTGAATAAAATCACCAAGAGCTTTGCGCGCGGCGAGGTCACTTTGTTCCGTTTCCCGCAAGGATTGAAAAGAACGAAAGTGCCTGAAGGTGTGACGGTAGAAGACCTCGTCCGCACAACTCCGAATTCGATTGCCAGCAACAGCATGAAAATCAGCGGTGAAGGTGTGGAAGGCTCTTACACTTTGGTGGATGAAATCACGGGGAAGTTTCCTGGTGCCGATGAAAAAGCAAAACCGTTTTCTATCATCGTTGCAGGGGACGTGGATTTCCTCACCAATCAAATGCTTTATCAAAACATGAACCGCGATCTGGTGCTGAACTCCATCGCCGCTTTGGCGAAGGAAGAGAGCCTGATCAGCATCGCACCTCGTGATCCACAAGCGACTAAAATGCTTATGACCGAAACCAAATTCGGCGTGTTCTTATTCGCATTTATTATTCCTTTGCCGCTTCTTTTGCTGGGCACCAGCGTGGGTCTGTGGCTGAGAAGGAGAAATGCGTAATGAAACTCAAAGGGCGCACGATTCTTGTTTTGTGTCTTCTTGTTTTCGGCGGATATGCTCTTTACGACTTTCAGCAAGACAAGAAAAAAGAAGAAAAGAACATGGAAGAAGTCCGCTTGCTGACAGTGAACTTTGAGCAAGTCAACGATGTGGAAATTCAAAAAGGCGATGAAAAGGTCGTTCTTCATCGCACCGTGGACGGCTGGGAACTGACCCAGCCGATCAAAGACCGCGCCGATAATACGGAAGTGGACGATTTCGTGAAAAACACCGTTCCTGAACGCGTGATCGATGTGGCTAAAGAAGGCAGCGATATCAACTGGTCCGTGTACGGTTTGGATAAGCCTCTCGGCAAAATCACCTTTAAAACGACCGGTGGCCAACAAAACGTTTTTGAAATTTCCGACAAACGAAATTTTGAAGAAAATGTTTTTGCCCGCCGTGATAGTGAGAACCGCGTTCTGGTTATCAACTCCGTATGGCAGACACGCGTGAAAAAAACACCTCTGGATTTCCGCGACCGTCGGGTTTTGCGTAAATCCATCGCCGGCGTGGATGAGCTGCGTTTGAAAAATGCCAAAGGTGTTTTAGAACTAAAGCGTGCTGATGGGCAGTGGACGATTTCTGGAAAGAAAGATCTGAAGCTGGATCAGAATAAAGTGCGTGAACTTCTCACCACTTTGGCGGATGCGAAGGGCGCGGATATTCTCGAAGGAAAATCCCGTTCCACGGGGCTTAAATCCTTGTTCACCTTGGATCTGAAAATCGACGGCAAGTCTTGGAAAGCGGATGTAGGGCAGGCCAAAGATCAGGCGATTTATGCCAATGTCTCCGAACCGGATTTTCAGCTGAAACTGGAGCCGGGAGCTTTGGATAAGTTTATTAGTATGACGGCGGAGGATCTCAAAGAAACTCCTCCGGTTAAAGAGAACCAAGATAAAAAATCCGAAGAAAACAAACCCACCGCCGAAGCGGAACATAAAGAACGGAAAGAAAAGTAATGCAAAAAATCGTTGTTAAATCACCAACGCGCGTGGATTTAGCAGGGGGCACACTGGATCTGTGGCCTCTTTATTTGTTTATTAATGGCGCCTCCACCGTCAATGTCGCGATCAATGTTTATACGACCGCGGAGCTGACTCCTCACGATGATTCGACGATCGTGCTGGAATCCGCAGATCTAAAAATCAAAAAAGCTTACACCAATCTGATCGACGCGCTTTCCGACACCGATCCTAAAATGGTTTTGTTGCAAACGCAGCTTCGTTACTGGATGCCGCAAAAAGGTTTCACTCTGAAAACATCTTCCGACAGTCCGGTGGGTGGCGGTTTGGGCGGGAGTTCCAGTCTGACTATCAGTTTGATGAAAGCGTTTTCTCTGTTCTGTGGCCGTCCTTTCAAGGATGTGCATCACATGGTGCAGGTTGCGCACAATATTGAAGCGGAAATTCTCAACACTCCGACGGGAACCCAGGACTATTATCCGGCTGCGTCCGGCGGTTTGAATATCCTGCGCTATGGTTACGACGGTATTCAGCAGGATGTGCTGAAGGTGACGGACACGCCGCTCGCGGAAAAATTCATGCTGGTCTATACCGGGAAAGCTCATCACTCGGGATTGAATAATTTTGAAGTGATGAAAGATTCCGTGATCAAAGATGAAAGCACTCTTCAAGCATTGCGCGATTTAAAGGTGATTGCCATAGAAACGGAACACGCCGTGCGCTCAGGCAACTGGAAGGAGCTTGGCACACTTTTTAAACGCGAATTTGAGGCGCGTGTGCGTCTGGCGCCGGAGTTTTCCAGTCCTGAGATTTACAAGCTTGCCGAAGTCTCTTTGCAGAATGGGGCGGAGGCTGTTAAAATCTGTGGAGCTGGAGGCGGTGGGTGTGTCTTGGTTTGGTGTCCTCCTGACAAACGCGAGGGAGTGGCAAGCGCATGCCAAAAGGCCGGCTTTCAAGTGATGGACGCAAAACCCGTCGATCCACTTTAAAGACTACAAAGAAACGCTCCGCGGTTGCAAAAGCAGCCGCCGTGTCCTCGCATGCCGGTGAAGTGCATCGCTTTATCGGCATTTCTTTAGGCGGTGGCAAATCAGACAAAGCCTGTGTCGCCGTTCTGGAATACTATCCCAAGCATAAAAAAGTTTTTCTTTCCCGCTTGGTGGAAAAAATCAAAAGCGACGAAGTTCACTCCGCGGATTTCAAGATTCACGAAATCATCGAGCAGTATCACGATCAGGTCGAAACCATCGCTTTCGACGTGCCCTTTCGTCCGCCGTTTTGTCTGACCTGTGTGCGCACATGCCCCGGTATTGAAGGCTGCCCTGAGCCGCACGTGCAATGGATGTGGGATTACACTCGCAAACTGCATAAAAAGAAAAAGCCGCGCAAACTTTTTACGCCTTACACACAACGCTGCGTGGAGTTGTATGTTTCTTCCGAGCTGGAAGAACCGTTTAATATGCAGCACGCCATGGGCGCCAATGTAGCGCCTTTGCTGGCGCGGGCCATGTTTATCAAGCGCCGCATTCCGTTTCCGTGCATTGAGGTGTTTCCAAAACTTTCCGTATGGCGTGTCGGCCGCTCTCTGAATGTGATGAAAAGTCATTTGCGCTTTCACAAACATTCCATCGGCGGTGACGAAAGCCGTCGTGAGATTCTGCAGGCGCTCAGCACGCACAATGTTGCCTTCGTCTATGATCAGGATGTAAAACTCATGATCGAGAACAGTCATGCTTTTGAAGCGTTTATCTGCGCTTTGACGGCGTTCTTGAAATTCAAAGGTGTGACCGAGCCTCGGCCCGAGGGATTTCCACCGAATGAGGATTGGGTGGAGTTTCCAAAGACGGCCATCAAATGGGACAGCTTCTAAATTCTATCAAGGAGGTTGTTATGTCTCAGACCACTGACTTTCCTTATCTGCACGGTTTTTCCCAGGAAGAGCAGGAGCGTTTGCGCAAACAAGCTCGCTTCGGTGAATACACCGTTTATCAAAACATCAATCTGTCTTCCGTGAGCGAATTGCTCGAAGTCGGCTGCGGCGTCGGTGCCCAGAGTGAAATTATCTTACGCCGGTTTCCTGATTTAAAACTCACGGGCATTGATCGCAGTCCCAAGCAGTTGCAAGTGGCGCAACACCGTCTGTCCAAACTTCCTTTCGCCGAAAAGCGTTTCACTTTGCAAGAGATGGACGCCACCGCCATGGAATTTTCCGCGAACTCTTTTGACGGCGCTTTCCTATGCTGGATTTTGGAACACGTGCCGGATCCCATCCGCGTTCTTTCCGAAGTGCGCCGGGTGTTGCGTCCCGGTTCTGTTGTGTACGTGACAGAAGTGATGAACGCGTCGTTCTTTTTAGATCCGTATTCGCCGAATGTATGGAAGTACTGGATGGCCTTCAACGAATATCAGCTCGAACAGCGCGGAGATCCCTTCGTCGGCGCGAAGCTTGGAAATTTCCTCATGCAGCTTGGTTACCGTGACATTCAAACCGAAGTGAAAACCTGGTTCCTCGACAATCGTTCTCCGCAAGCGCGCAAGGACTGCATCGAGTATTGGACCGAATTGCTTCTGAGCGCCAGCGATCAATTGCTGGAGGCCAAGTATGTCTCTGAAGACGTCGTGCAAGGAATGGAAGAAGAAATGGCCAAAGTCGCCAACGACCCCAACGCCGTTTTCTATTACTCCTTCATCCAAGCCCGCGCCCACACTTAAGCTTAATTGCTATCCGTGCGCAGCCAGCCTTTTCTGTGCATCCAGTAGGTGATGGCGAGAACCACCAGGATCATTACGGTGAGAGTGATGAAATAGCCGTAATGGGTTTTGAGTTCGGGCATGTATTCGAAGTTCATGCCGTAGACGCCGGCGATGAAGTTCAAGGGCAAAAAGAAGATCGAGAACACCGTTAAGACGCGCATCACTTCATTGGTGCGCAACGAAGCCTCGTTGGTTTTTTGTGACATCAGTGAAAGATGCAAGTTGAGCAGGCCGGAAATTTCTTCCTGGATTTCATCGGCATAAAAGAGATGTTTGATCAAAGGTTCGCGCACTTGGGACAGATCGCGCAGCGGGATTTCCACTTCCGTGGGGATGAGATTAAGAATATCCGCGGTGAATTTAAAGACTTTGCGGTAGGAAGAAATTTTTCTTTTCACCATATAGCCTTCGCGCAGAATATTTCTGCGCTTGAGGGAAAAGACGCGTTCTTCAATCACATCCGTTTTCGAATCCAGCTCGTCCAAAGGCGCATCGAAGCTGCGCAGAGTCTGCAGGAAAAGATTTTTCACAAGACCGATCAGCGTCATGTTTTCAAAGGACGCCTTGTCTTTGCGTTCGGTGGTGCAGGGAAGTGGCGCGCGATGAATTGTCAGTACGAAATCGCGTCCGATAAAGAACACAAGCTTGGTGGTCAGTTCCTGCATGGTTGCGGCCTTGGGTTTGGCTTGCAGATCCTGGTGGCGCAAAATAACAAAAAGAACTTTTTCGAGAAACTCCGCTTTGGGAAGATGTTCGGGATCAAGGCATGTGGTCAAAGCCTGTAAAGGAATAGGAAACTCTTCGGCCAGCTTGATCAGGTCTTCGTGGGAGGGACCTTCACAATCAATCCACTTAAAGTCTTGCCATTGATGCTCAAACCGTTTCATGATTTCCATTATGACAAAACTTTTGCCAGTGCGCCGTACCTTTTTGAAATGCATTGCGTTGCTTGCTTTGACAGGATGTCAGTCGTTCTTTTACTTCCCGTTGAAAGACAAACTCTTTGATCCCGCGCGAATTAAGATGCATCCCGAAGACGTGTACTTAAAAACCGCTTCGGGAGAAACGATTCACGGCTGGTACTTCACAGCCACCGATGCGAACAACAGCAAGGGCACGTTCTTGTTTTTTCATGGCAATGCCGAAAACCTGACTTCGCACTTTCTGATGTTTCATTGGCTGCCGGATAAAGGGTACAACTATTTAATTTTTGATTACCCCGGCTATGGCGCTTCGACAGGAAAACCCACGCCGGAGGGAACGGTGGAAGCGGGTGTGGCTGCCGCGCAATGGTTGCACTTGAAAAAAGACTCCCGGCCTTTGATCATTTACGGCCACAGCTTGGGCGGCATTGTTGCTTTAAAAACGGCGGAAGAGATCAAGGATAAAATCCCTCTGCGCAACATCATCATTGAAGCAAGTTTTTCTTCTTATCAGCAGATGGCGAGAAATGTGCTCAGCCGCCGTTGGTGGACGTGGCCGTTTCAGCCACTGACGTATCTTGTGATCAGCGATAAGGAAGCTCCGAAGGACCTTAGCGAATTTTCGCCCATTCCCATGCTCTTTATTCACGGCAACGAGGACCACGCCGTGGAAATGAAGAACACCGAAAAAATGTTCACGGCCGCCAAACCTCCGAAAGAGATTTGGATTGTGCCGGGCGGACATCACGGGGACCTCTACGAAATCCGCAACGGCGAATTGCGCGAACAATTATTGTCGTATCTATCAAAAACTTCGACAGCGGGATTTTAGCCACACGTATTTTATTGCAACTCAGAAAGCATGGATCCTGCATCTAGGAGCGCAGGATGAGACGTGTACTTCGTTCCCTTATTTTAACCGCTGTCACAGTAACCATGGGTTGCGCTCCTGACTCTCGTCATGAGGGCTCCAAAGCAGTCACCACTTATGAACCGCCACGCCCGACGGTGGTGCAGGAAGACGGTTACCGTATCGCCCGCGGAGCCACACGTATTCAGGACGTCACAGTCCACTACGACACACAAACAAAATCCATGAGCTTGAAAGGAAAGATCGAATATCTGCCCACACGCGGAAGTGTCGTGCAAAGCCTGTCTTTGGATTTAGCGGGATTGCTTGAGCATGGCGGCTACATCACTTTGAAAAATCGCACCAGTCAAACGTCTTCTGAAGAGCTGCAAGTCGCAGCCAAAGCGACATGCTTAAGCAGTGAAGGCTGTGCCTCGTCCTTTATCGACATCTATATTTATACGGACGGCGTGATCTACCACCACCAGATCGAATCGCATCAGGAAGAAAAACAAGAAGAAGTGCAGGAGCAAGAGCCTGCGGAAAAAGATGAGCTTGAATCTGAAGGTGGCGCCGATGAAGTTGAAGGCGAGCCTGGTCAATACGTTGGTAGCATCAAAGAAGATATCGAAACTCTTTTGAAGGTCACTCCGGTTGAAGAGCCTAAAAAAGAAGAGCCAAAAAAGGACGAGCCGAAGAAAGAAGAACCAAAAAAAGAAGAGCCTAAAAAGGAAGATCCAAAGAAAGAGGAACCGAAAAAAGAGGAGCCAAAAAAAGAAACTCCGAAACCCGAGGATCCTAAAAAGGACACTCCCAAGGAGCAGCCTAAAAAAGACGAACCTAAGAAGGAGGAACCCAAAGAAGTTCCTCACCCGACGCCACGTCCTTCCATCCCGAAAAGCAATCAGGCCATCGGCCCTGTGAACAACGGCCGTTTGGAAAACGGGGTGAACATGCTTAAGTACGAGCAAGAGCACTCACCGTCGGGATTCCACATCATTCGTCCGCAACGTCTCACTCACTTTGCGACCAATGAACTGGCGTACCTGATTTCTCAAATGGGAAAACTGACTCAGCAGGAAATTCCTGGCTACGTTTTGTCGGTTGGAGACATCTCCCGTGAAAAAGGCGGAAAGCTGGGCTCGCACAAATCCCACCAAAACGGTTTGGATGCGGATATCGCGTTTTATTTTAACAATAAAAGCTTTCAAGGGTACTTCGCCAGTGCCGTAGCGGTGGATAAGCCCCATGCCAACTGGATGATCCCACAGCAATGGAAGCTCTTTAAGTCCGCAGTGCAGACGCAGTTGGTGGATCGGATCTTTATTCACAAAGTTCTGAAAAAAGCGTTGTGCAATATGGCGATTGAAAACGGAGAGCTGCAAAAAGGACAGAACTCCGGCGTGGCTTACGAAACCTTGCGCCGCTTGATCCCTGATGCTGATCATAACAATCACTTCCATATCCGTGTGAAGTGCTCCAGCGCCCAAGTCCGCTGCCGCCAAATGGCAGAGCCCGCACCTGGCTCGGGATGTTTTTGACGAACCCGTCAAAGCCGGGCAGACTTAAGACATGGCAGACTGGCGTGACCGCAGTGAAATGAATGGCGACGTGGTTTTTTTCCGTTATGTGTCTGAAGGCATGGAAAAAAGCCACGATGAAGTCTTTATCTGGGATATCGATAAAACATATCTCGATACGACCATTGATTCACTTTCCGGTTTGATGACGACGATCTTAGAGCGCGCCTTGAACAAGAAAAACGTTCCGGGCACCAACACGCTCATTCAGGCTCTGTCAGAGTTCCGCAAACAGCAAAAAGGGTACATGTATTTTCCGATCTATTTCATTTCGGCGTCACCGCCGCAGATGGAAGAAAGAATTTCGGAAAAATTCGCACTCGATAACATCCGTCCTTTCGGTTGCTTTTATAAAGACAATCTTGCGAATTTAAGACCAGGGCGTTTCTGGCGCCTGACCAAACAAGTCGGTTACAAACTGCAAGCGCTCTTGCAGCTGCGCACACGCCTGGCGGAAAACGTGCGCCAGATTTGCTGGGGTGATGACAGTGAAACGGATGCCATCATTTACAATCTCTATTCGGATATTTGTTCACGCCGCCTGGGCGCGCATGACATCCGCACCACCTTGGAAAAACTCAACGTCACCGGCGAGCAGGTGAATACGATTCTGGATTTGCAGGCGCATATTCCGGAAAATGATCCCGTGGAAAAAATCTATATCAATCTCGCCACCGACACGGACCCTGACTATTATCTGAAATTCGGACGCAGAACTCTTGCGACCTACAACACTTTCCAAGTGTCGCTCGATCTTTTCCAGGATCACCGCTTAGGCCTTGAAGGGATTTACGCCGTCATTCAAGACATGGTTTACAATTACGGCTACACTCCTGAAGAGCTCATGAAAAGTTTTGATGAATTCATTCGTCGCGGGGTTCTGGGCGAAAAAGCCTTCCAAGAAGTTCGTCCGTTCTTTATTGAAAAAGGACTTTTGCATTCGTCTTACGAACCATCGATGCCGCCATTGCGGGAAAAAACCGTGCACGAAGGCCGCGTCTTTGAAATGGAAGGCGTGCACGAACCATGGATCCCGGATCGCATCGATTATCTGCACGACTATCGCTAAGTTTTAAATTTATTCAAAACGCAGTGGAAACACTGTCGAAATCGGATCGCCACCAAAGGGGCGGAACTCCACGCGCTTGAGAGCGTCGAGAAGACACTTTTTAAAGCCACTGTCATTGATGCTGGAAGAAGCAATCTCGGCTTGAGAAACTTTTCCGGTGCGCTCAATAGTGAAACTCAAAGAGGCTTGGCCCACCACGCCCGGTGTTTTTTGCAGAAGCTGGGTGTAGCATTTAAAGAAAGACGGACGAGCCACTTTCAAAGTGTCTTGAATCTGTTCGGAAGTCAGGCCCTGTTCCATATTCACCACCGGAGGCGTCGTGCCTTCTGCGGGAGCCAGTTCCGGCAAAGTTTCTGGCGGAGTTTGTTTTTTATAATTCATTTCATAGTCGGTGGCACTCCAGCGCACGCCGTCTTTGGAAATGTAAACGCTGCCTTCGCGACCGAAATTTTCGACCTGCAAGTCGCCGCGCTTGATAATTAAAACAATGCGATCGCCTTCTTCATCGAGGGTGATCAAAGAGTTTTCAGGAATGCGGATGCGATAAGCGGAATCAAACTCCATGGTCGCATCACCATCAACACCGGTTTCCACGGAATCGAGCGCAAACAATGTCGCGCGGCGAGTGAGAGTTTCTTTTTGGGTGAGATTGTTACGAAGAACGAAGACTTTACCGAGATTGAGTTCCAGACGAGCCAGAGGATGAGCCCCTGGCTTTTGTTTTTCAGTCTGTGAAGCGATAAACAGAGACAGGGCCAAACTGAAAAGGCCCCCGATGATCAACGTTGGAATGAGCCAGCCGTTTTTTGCCATCAATTATTTCGCCGGAGAAGCCTCAGGACTTGCCGCCGGAGAAGGAGACGCTGTTGCAGCCGCCGCATTGGCATCCGCCGCAGGGCTTGCTGCCGGAGATGGCGCTGTTACTGGTGCCGCCGCAGGCAACGGCATTGTATCAACAACAGATTTTGTTTTAGAGGAAGTCAAAATGGACAAAGTGAGGCAAGTGATCGCGAAAATAACCGCGGCCCATACAGTGAGTTTACCCGCCAAAGTTTGCGCACCGGTTGCACCCAACAAAGAGTTGGAGCCGCTGGCTGAACCCATACCCAAAGCGCCATCGCTTTTAGAGTCTTGAATCAAAACCAGAACGATCAAAACGAGAGCAACGATGATATGCACAATTCCGATGAAAGTAGCCATTTTTAAAATCTCCCAAAGACCCCTGAATATAGGGATAAAGAGGCCCCTTCGTCCACCCCAAAGTGCCTGAAAAGACCCCGATAACGCATAATATCATAAGAGGTTCTTTTCAAACGGGGTGGACGCTATAAACTCTAAATCATGCAAAGACTCTCACTTTTATTTCTGCCGCTTCTTTTTCTCACTCTTTCCGCCTGCACCTCTGAAGAAGGGGCGCTCAAAAAACAGGCATTAGCGATCGGTCAGAAGAAATTCAATGAAGTCATTCAAAAAGAGGCCGAAGAAAGTCTGGGGCAGTCGGAATGGCTGCGCCAAGCTTATCGCGAGTTCATCGAAAGCCGTTCCGAGGTCGAAGTGGACGAAGTGAAGTTCCAAGGTGAAAGCCTCGCCACGGTTTCGGTGAGTGTCACCACTTATCCGATGAAAATGCGTCGCACTCTGTTGGGCATTGCCGGTAAAGTCGATGCCTCCAAGAGCCGCCGCTTTAATTTCAGCGAAGCGCTGAGTCTGGTCGGACAGCAAACCGGTCAAAGCACCGAAACGGAAAAACAACCGCTCACAGTTTTAAAATACGCCAAGGGCGCCAGCGGTTGGATCTTGCAAGAAAACTAAAACATCATCCCTAATTGAATTTTTAAAACCGAAATGCGCGGCAGATACGCGACGATGTTGAGCGCTTTATCCACGTCGTCGTTATTGTCTTCATTCGAGGAGTGACTCAAATAACTGTCCTGCCTGCCAGCCCGTAAAAGAGGTTGCGCCCAGGAAATCCAATCGATCCCCAGAGTGATATTCTTTTTGAAAGTCCAGCGATTGCCAACACCCAGATGAACGCCCCAGGATTCCATGCCGACAATTTCATCGGAAGGCGCGTGCGCCGTCATGCTGCTGAGAAATTTGTCCCCCAGTTCCGCCTTAAAGGAAAAATACGTAATGCCGTAACTGATGTTAAAACTGTTGTAAGAAAAAAAACTGCGTTTGGTCAGAGAGATGCGCTGATCGGTGATGGATCCTAAATCGGCAATGAAAAAAGGCACACCGAATTTGCCACGAACATATTCCAGCTCCCAGGATTTTTCCGCCGTATCATTGAGACCCGCAATCAAACCGATCTTATTGGGAATCAACAAATCCAGGGGTGCATATTCGGCAAGAATAAAGTAGCGCGTGTCATTACGGCGGGCACAGGATTCGTCAAGAATGGAGATCTTTTCAAGGAACGAGTTCTCTTCCGCATGGGCTCCTGTTGCCAGCAAACTAAAAGCTGTGAAAAAAAGAAGCGCCTTTATAAAACTCATTCTACTGTTCTAGCGAGCGGCACTTAGTTCGGTCAACCTTACCTTATTTCTTGGGGTTCCCCATTTGCCGTCACACAGGACAAGGGCGGACATGCGTCCTTTCTGGCGCACGGCTGACAATTTTCGTTAGTTCGTGCGCTTGGTGAGCTCTTCATTTCATGTTCATGCTGGAATATTTTCTGCAACCGAGGACGTTGTTGAAAATAAAAGGAGATTTTATGTTCTTGCGCGTCCTCTTAACAGTGGCTTCTCTTTTCTTGGCGGTACAGGCTCACGCTTCGGCTTTTGACTCTTTAAATGACCAAAAACTGCAGGGCGATGCCTATGATTTGCTTAAATCCCAAAGCGAAAATGTGCGTTTGGTGGGCGATGTTCATGCTGATGAAAAACTCTCGGCCATTTTGGCGCAAGTGGATGACTATGAACGTGAAATGCTCGAAGTCTTGCAAAACGGCGGCGATATCGAAAAGGATATGAAGTCCTCAATCCGTCTGGTGGATAATGAATGTAAAGTCACTGGTGCTCGCGCGACTTGTGATCTTACAATCACTTACCGTCCCATCGGTGAAACCACGGTGCGCTTTACGGTGACTCTAGATGAGACACAAAAGCCGGTAGCCGTCGATGGAATCGCGGAAGTTTTCCGTGGTCACTAAGAGCCCAGGCCCGTTCCCTGTAGAATTGTTGAACAAGCTCTCTTCGTGATTTCAAGCACTTAGCTGTGCACCTTGCGGGCCTTCGGTTTGCACTGAATGGCCCTTGTATGAAAAATCTCATTCGCATTTGGTTTATTGCCTTTTTGCTATTAACAACGTCCACGCTGGTTTGGGCGCAAGAGACTCCCGTGGAAACCGAGGTGGTGGAAACGGTTCTCGACAAAGCCCAAGTCGTGGAAAAAGAACGCACCGTCATTCGCTTGAGCGAAGGCCGCGTTTATGAATTCGATGCCATTCCCGACAAAGAGGAAATGAAAGCCGCCTTGGGATTGAAACTTCCTGAAAAAGTGAAAGAGCAAATTCTGGCGCGTGGTGGTTCCATCGAGGAAGCCGATCCGCTTCTGGCCTATGAAAGTCTTCCGGAAGAGCGCAAACAAAAATTCAAAGAAATGCGCGTGTTCTTTTTGACCAATGCTGCTCGCATTCTGAATTCCACAAAATTCGTTTTCGGCGCCGGCAGTCTTGTGGGCGATGGTTTAAGTTTCGTCAAAGTGAAAGTAAAACAAGCCTTCGGTAAAGAGGTCGAAAAAACTCCTTCCGTACAACGCACTTTCAATGAGCGCAGCCAGCAGGCGGTGCAGGCTGTTCTTAAAGGCATCGACTACAAACTGTGGTCGCAAGCTCCGTTGGTGATTGATTCCAATGAATTCGGTGTGAGTCTTTCCGTGGGTCTGCTTGCTGAAACGGGTGTTTTGCGCAGAGGTGGCGGTGGCGCTGAAGAAGTCGGTTTAAGCTTTGCCTTTAATAAAAACTCCCGCGCTTTTGTCTTTGAAATCTTCCACAACTCCGAAAATTTCGACAATACGAAAGCGGCTGTGACCGTCCTTGGTGTGGTTGGAAAAGCGGGTGTGACTTTGGGCCGCCGTCAAGGTTCGGAAACGCTCAAAGGATCTTCGTTTTATCCTCCGGCAGTGCCGGGCTATAGCATGGCGTCCCCGGAGTATTTTTCCGCGGGTCTGAGCTCGAGTTTAGGCTTGCCACCTCCGCCGCTGGCAGATTTATTAACGTTCACCAATCGCTTTGAACGCAATACCTTGATCCGCGTCACTGTTTCACCCATGGTTAAAGGCTTCGTACGCCTGCAATTTGGGGATGTTCGCGGTTCGGTGCGCCTTGTTGCAATGCGATTTGTTGACGTCTACCGTGCAATATCTGACAAAGTCCTGATGACAGGACGGCGTTCCTGCGGCGTTGTGTTTAATTAACGCCGCGCGGATTCCCGCGCTCTCAATTTAAAGGACGGAAATGAAATTTTTGGTTTTTGAAGGCCTGGATGGGTCCGGCAAAAGTTCTTTGATGAAGGCTTTGGAGCAAGAGCTGCAGCGCCGGGGCATTTCCTTTCATCGCACCCGCGAACCTGGCGGCACTCCGCTGGGTGATGAAGTTCGTAACATCATTCTGCGCAAAGAAGGCCCCGCACCATTGCCGCGTGCGGAATTGCTTTTGTACGAAGCCAGCCGCGCGCAACACGTGGATCAAGTCATCCGTCCCAAGCTTGCGCAAGGGGTGTGGGTTTTGTGTGATCGTTTCGCGGCAAGCTCTGTGGCCTTTCAAGGTGGAGGCCGTGAGATTTCTGAAAAAGACGTTGTGATGCTGAATCACTTTGCCACGGGTGGACTGAAAGCCGATCTCACCATTCTTCTTGATCTTTCCGTGGAAGAATCGCGCCGCCGCCGTCAAGGGCGCGGAGAGCAAAACGGCGAAGGTGAAGACCGCATTGAATCTGAAGCGGACTCATTTCATGAAAAGGTTCGTCAGTCTTTTTTAAAACAAGCGCGTGAAGACGCCGGCAGCTGGCTTGTGCTGGATGCTAGAGAAACTCCGGAAGTTTTATTCCAGCAGTTGTTAAAAGCCCTCGTGGAAAGAAAAATTCTAGTTTAAAGTGATTGCATCATGGCACGCATGCTCGACTTCGTATTAGGACATCAGGAGATCATCAAGAAATTGGTGGACTCTTTTGAACAGGGAAAACCTGGGCAAACTTATTTGTTTGTCGGTCCGTCGGGCATCGGCAAGAAGTACACAGCCATGGGATTGGCGCAAGCTCTGCTGTGCCCGCAAAGCCCGCGTGGCTGTGGCAAGTGCCCGTCCTGTTTTCGTCTGTCGCAAGGCCATCATGAGGGTTTGAAAGTCGTTGAGCCTTCCGGCGCGCAAATCAAGATGGAACAAGCCAAGGAAGTGATCGAATTCCTAAGTCTGAAAAGTCTCACCGGCAATCGCGTGATCATTATCGATCAGGCGCAAAATCTCAATCCGCAAGCGGCAAACTCTTTGTTAAAAACTTTAGAGGAGCCTCCCGCGGGGACTTTCTTTTTCCTGATCGCTCCCAGTGTGGCGGGCCTTATGCCGACCATTCGTTCGCGTTCCCGCATTGTGCAGTTTAAACCTCTGACAGCGGAGGATCTTGCCCGCAAGGTGAAAGCTCCGGCGTGGGCCTTAAAAGCCGCCGGCGGCAGCTTCGAAAAGCTTGCACAATTGCAGGACGGACCCGAACAGGAGTTGCGCCAAAAATCCGTGGAAATTCTCAATTTGTTTTTAAAAGACCGCGATTTTCTGCTCAATGAAATCTGGCGCGTGGAAGTCAAAGACCGTGCGCAAGCGCAGCGTCTGATCGCCTACTGGGTGAGCTTTATGAAAGACGCCATTTACCTGCAAGAGGGTGTGAAAAACCAGATCGTCAATCTGGATCAGGCACCACTAGTGAAATCCCTGGCGGAATACAGTCGTGAGTTTCTATTGAATTTGATTCAGCACTGTTTGCGTGTCGAGCAGGCCTTTGGCGCCAACCGCGACCCGCAACTTGTCATGGAAGAGCTTTATATCAATGCTCGTCCCTCTTAACAGAAATTAAGTACCGTCCTTGTTTATTCTCAGGTAAACTGTCTTTATGGAATGGATTGATATTCACGCTCATTTAAACATGCTTGAAGAAGGTGTCGAAGCCGCTATTGCCGGCGCGAAATCCGTGGGCGTTAAAAAAATCATCACCATTGGAACCGAGCCCGGCGATCATCCCCTCGTTTTGGAAATTGCCCGCAAATACTATCCCGATGTGTATTGCACCCTCGGTGTGCATCCTCACGACGGCAAGGCCTACACCGCCGAAGCCGGAGCCTTCATTGAACAACATGCCAGCGAACCTTGTGTGGTGGCTGTGGGTGAAATCGGTCTGGATTACTACTACGATCAGTCTCCGCGACCGCAACAGCAAGAGGCTTTCCGCGCGCAATTGGATATTGCCAAACGCACGGGTCTGCCTGTGGAAATTCACACCCGTGATGCCGAAGAAGACACCATCGCCATTCTTAACGAATTCAAAGGTGCAGTGACCGGAGTCATTCATTGCTTCACCGGAACCGAGTGGCTGGCGCGCCAGGCTTTGGATTTGGGTTTTAATATTTCTATCAGCGGTGTCGTCACATTTAAAAATGCCGACAGTTTACGATCCACAGTGAAGATGCTGCCGTTAGACCGCATTCATGTGGAAACGGATGCGCCGTTTTTAGCGCCGATTCCTATGCGCGGGAAAAAGAACACGCCAGCCTACGTGGTGCACACGGCAAAGTTCGTGGCGGATCTCAAAGGCATCAGCGAAGAGCAGCTCTGCGAGCAAACGCGCGCCAACGCCCTCAAAATGTTTCCGAAAATTAAATGGTAAAGAAAAAAGCCGCACGAAATCCGCGCGGCTTTCGGTATCGCAACTAAAGTTGCTGAATGAACTGACGCAAAAGAGCTGTCAAACGCTCGGTCTTTTCCCAGTGAATGGCGTGACCTGATTTTTTCACTACGATAATTTTATTTTTCCACAAAGTCGGAATTTGCGGCGCAAGGCTTGTGAGGAATGCATAGCGAGTGAAAGCGTCGTGTTCGGCGTGCACGATCGCTAAAGGCACTTGCATGTTTTTAACGAGCGCCACTTCGTCTTGGAATGTGGGGTCTTGGCCTGAACCCGCCAAAGCCACCGCCAAGCGAGTCAGCGGATCGGTTCTTAAGCCGGCATCAAAAAAGAAGGAGGGAATCGGGGCATAGTTAGGACGGAAAAACGCCGTCACATACTCGCTGATCTGCGCAGGCGTCAGATTCGGAACAAATCCGTATTGAACGGCGGCCCCGGCATAACTTTCCTGTGGAGATAAAAACGGCGGAGGAAGATCGGGAGCATATCCCACCGGAGCTGTGCCGAATACAAAAACACCTTTCACTTGCGGAAGCAGAGTGGATGCTTGCAAAACCAGATCGCCGCCCAGACTCCAGCCGACAAGAACACCGGAATCCACATGAAGCAGTTGCGCGGCCGTAGCAATGGTAGTGGCAAAAAGAGCGACGTTGTAAGAAGGCGCGTTGTCCGATTGACCGTAGCCTGGCAAATCAATCGCCACCACACGATGTTTGCGCGCAAACGGTGAGGACAGAACTTTAGCAAAGGATTGCGCCGAAGAAGTGTTGCCGTGAATAAGCAGAACACCCGGACCGCGTGTGCCGGAACTTTCATAGGCGGCAATATGCAAGCCGTTGATCAGCAACAGACGAGTCGGTGAGAAGTCCGCAAAAGCGGAAGGTCCTAGAAAGAGAACGCTCACCAGCGTGAACAAAAAACGTTTCATAAGAATCTCCTTGGTATTGCCACTGAGGTTCGCACTGTTTCTTTGTGAATCAACAGTATTGTGTTTTGAAAACAAAATCTTGATTTAGGTTGAGTCCTAATGTCACGCTTCATGGACTTGTCTTAAAAGATGTTGCCAACGCCTTGGAATGTGTAAACATAAATTCATGTACAAATGGACGCTCCTCTTTGTCTTGGTTTGGGCTGTGGCTGTCTCCGCTGCGCCGAAGACGCAACGGAAGGTCTTAACCCTTGTCACTCACGAAGCGTTGCCTTTTATGGGAGAAAAACTGCGGGAGGGAGGAGCCCTGCCTTACGGTCTTCGCGTGGTTTTGGACAAAATGAATTACGATGTGAATGTGATCTTTGCGCCCTCCTGGCCTCGCGCTAAGATCATGGCCGCGAACAATCCACAGATCGACGGTTATTTTCCCTACGCCACGGTTGAAAATGAAGAGCTGTTTTCTTTCTCTAAACTTTTTATTGAAGATCCGTGGGTCATCGTCGAACGCAGAGATATGCCCATTCACTGGGAAAAGTTTGAAGATCTCACCAAGTACACCGCCGGCAATGTGAGCGGCGTCGAACTGCGCCCGGGTATCAAAGAGCTGGTTGAACAGAAAAAACTCAATGTCGAAACCACGACCACCGATACTTACAATCTCTTGAAGCTTGCCACCCGGCGCGTGGATCTTGTTTTCATGGATGCCATGGTTTTTAAATACCAGATGGCCACAGAAGAGTTGTTGCGTCCTTATCGTGGGAAGCTGCAGGTGAACGCCAAGCCGATTACGATCACTAAATACGGGCTGGCTGTGAAAAAAACAAAAGTCAGCCCGTCGTTTTTAAAAGAATTCAATAAAATCAGTCCGGAAGTGACTCGTCATGTGGAGGATTATCTTTCATCCCTGGACAAGGCCCACTCCACAGATCTGTCCTCTGAGAAAAGCGCCCGCCGCGAAGACTGAATCCATGGTGCGAACGGCGCCACTTTTGTCGCTTGAGCGATACCTTTGCAACTGCTGCGGCCGTTGGGCAGGCGTGGTCCATAAACCGCGGAGTTCACACCCATCACCTTAAGCACACCGTTTTCATGATAGAACTGCGGACCGCCGGAATCTCCCTGGCAGATAAAAACGGGAACTTCTTTGGTGGTCCAATAACGGTCGGCAAAGCGATTGAACTGTTCATCAATCTTCATAACACCGCGGTGAAGCTGTCCGATCTCAGCGAGCATGTCTTGGGTAGGGCGACCGGTGTAGTCTTTGGCGCGGCCGTATCCATAAACGTAGACGGTGCCTCCGGAATGATCGGTGTCTTGGTCGGTGTCAATGGCGACTGGTTTGTAACCGTCGGGCAGAGAGCCTTCGAAAGAGGCCACGGCGAGATCGTGATCATAATCACCGCTGCTGTTGTAATCCGTGTGGATCAGGTGGCGTAAACCTTTGCGCTGGGGATAGTGATGAAAGAAAACATACTTATTCGTAAATAAAACATTAAAACCCGCCAAAGCCGGCATGCGTTTTTTATCGAAACAATGGCCGGCGGTGAGAACTGTGTTCGTGCCGATCAACGTGGCCGTGCAAAAGCCGAAGGGACTGCCGGAAGAGTTGACCATTTCAATAACCACCACACTGCGTGAGGCCTCGGTGAGGCGTTCATTCACGGCCTCGCCGCCGATAATGGCGGTTCGTCCTTCCAGAATATTTCCGTGGGACTGAATGTCGGGCGAGCAAGCGGCGAGGGTGCAAAGTAAAAGTGGCAGAGTGAGCAGACGGTGGGTTTTCATAGTATGAACTCCTTAAGTAAAACGCTCATACCGTGAAACCCCAAAAAGACTCAGGTGATTTTTATGAAAGGTGTGAGGTGACAGTGTGGGCGCCGCTGTCAAACTTTCTGACAGTCGTCGTATTTCTAATAGAAAATAACTCGGTTTTAGAGTGCTCTGTTCGGGCACGAAGATTGGAACATGGGCTTCCGGAACAAAAAAACAGGGAGCCTTTTATGAAACGTCGTTGGATGGCTGGCGCGCTGGCTGCTTTAACCTTGGTGCAAACGCCTGCATGGGCGCAAATGCTGGACTTACCGAATCCGGGTGATTTTGGCGGGACCGATACACCGGCGCCTCTCGCACCGCCGGTGCAAGAGCCTGAACAACCAAAACCTGCGCCCTCACCAACGACGCTGAAAACGCAGTATTCCGGCTTCATCACGATCTATGGTGTCTCCCGAAAATCCGGTGGCACTCTCTATAGACTGGAGTTGCAGCAAGCTTTGCCGCTTTCACGCCTGGATTTGCGCGTGGCTGCAAGTCAGATGAAAGTAAGTGCCGTGAATATCATTACTGTGAGCGGTCAAAGACTCGACGTGCGCGATTTGCGCAGTGATGAAGTTTTGGCGGCAGGCACGATGAAATCCACCAGCACATTGAATACCCAGGAGCGCATTGCCGCTATTGAATTTACGGCGGAGTCTTTCAATTTAGAGGCTGATATTACTTTGACTGTGTGTAGCGACAAAGAAGTGCCGAAGCTTGCGTGGAAAAGAAATCCGCCTTCAACCCCCGTGGCGGACGAGCATCAACGCCGCGGAGCTTTGACTTATCGCCGGCCTGTGCGTGAAGGTGATCGAGTTTTTGTTATCGAGCGTGATTCGGCGCAAGCCGTGGTGTTGGGTAAAGATAACGGCGGTGGTTACATCCTGCGCTTCTTGACTGGTGAGCTTGCCGGTCGTGCCGGTGGCGGCTGGCAGCGCAACTCTTTGGCCGTGATGGATGGCTGTAACGAAAGTCTTTGCGTCGGCGATACCGTCTACAATCTTTCCCGCGAGCTTGCGCAAGTTCGCATCGTCGGTCTGCAAACCGATGGCAATGTGGTTCTGCAATTCCTGGATGGCAGTTTGGCCGGCCGTATCGGTGGAAACTGGGGAGTCAATGATCTGACGACCACAAAATCCCGCGGCAAGAACTTTGGAGTCGGCGACAAGGTTTATCTCTTTGACGAAGGACGAGAGCCCGCTCTTGTGCAAATCATCGCCGTGGAAAGAACCGGTAATTACACCGTTTACTTCATTCAAGGTGAGGTCGCCGGCCGTCGTGGTAACAACTGGACGGAACAGAATTTCGCGCGTGTTTCCGGTTGCGGTAAAAACTATTGCGTGGGTGACATCGTCACAAATATTTCACGCGACTATTTGCGCGTGCAAATCGTGGGTGTTCAGATGAACGGTCGCTACGTTTTGCGATTCCTTGAAGGCAATATCGCCGGCCGACTTGGCAACAACTGGGGCGATGAGGACTTAAGAAAGTTTAGATACTAAAAAATCATGTAGGGACAATGCTATGAAAAAGCAGATTGTTTTGGGAATTTTCGCAGCGACTTGCGCCCTCAGTGCGGCGACGCCGGCTTTCGCGGATTACATCACTCCGGGCCCTCGTCCTGAGCGCCCTTTGCCTCCGCCGCCACCGCCTATGCCGGGTCAGGCTTTGCGTGAAGGCACGGTGACCGTGAGCAATATCACACGTCAAACAGGCGGGCAGTGGTATCGCGTTCTTGTGACCGAACCTTTGCGTTTGGAACGTATCGAAGTCGCGGCTTTGGCGGTGCGCTTGCAAATTCACGATGCCAGTGTGATCACGCAAGGCGGTCAGCGCGTGCCCGTTCGTGAATTGCAAAACACACCGGTTTTTGACGCCGGCTCTATCGCGATTTCGGAAAATCTCTACTTACGTGAAAGAATTGTCGCCATTGATCTTTTGATGGAATCCTATGGAGGTTACGCCGCGGTGGAAGTGAAAGCCCTGTCCAGTGAAGGCCGTCCACGCTTGGCGCTGGATGCTGTGCCTGATCGTCCCACACCTCGTCCTCCGGTTTATGACAATCGCGGTCTTAAAGGTTTCTGCGCTGATGAAGATCATCAGCAGTTTTACGCCGCGAAAAGTTTTGCCTATGGCGCGGACGGTTTGAACTACACGGATGCCGGCGCCACTCGCTGGGCTTTGGAGTACAGCCAAACTCATCGTTGCAATACGATCTCTGAATACAAGGCTCGTTTCCAAGCTCTTTACAATGTGGCTTATGCTTCGGACGGTTTGAACCTGACTTCGAGTGGCGCTCGTGATTACGCTTTGGAGCGTGTTGAAAACATGACGGTCGCAGAGATCCGTGAAATGGCGGCGACATTGCGTGCGGCCCGCAACTTTGCTTACGCCTCTGATGGTTTGAACCTGACCTCGGCGGCCGCGGCTCAATTCGCGAGCAAATGGGTGGAGTCGCGTTGTGAAAACGCCAATCACATTGCGATGCTCGCAGACCGCTTTAGAAAAGAATACAATTTCGCGTACTCTTCAAACGGTTTGAATCTGACATCCTCGGCAGCCGCGCAGTACGCAGCCAACAAGATCGCTCCGCTTTCCCGTTGCGGTGATTTGTTGCGCCGATGAAATGAAAAGGGGAGCTTCGGTTCCTTTTTGACACTGAAAGCGCTGGCACAGAACTTGGAATTAGGGACTGCGGATTTACTTTAGACTAAAATAAGGAGTCTTGAATGAAAAAGAACCTCGTCATTGGGTCGTTAATTGTCGCGTCGGTTGTACAATATACCAGCCCCGCCTTCGCAGATAAAGAAACCATCGGAAACATCATCGGTGGCGTGATCGGCGGTGTTGTCGGATCACAAATCGGTAAAGGAAACGGCAAAACAGCAGCCACAATCATCGGTGCAATTGCCGGAACCATGATCGGCGGTAAAGTCGGCCGTGATATGGATGAAGCCGATCGCCGCGCTTTGGAAGAGTGCCAACGCCGCGCTTTGCGTGATGAGTTGGGACGCCGTCGTGACTGGGATGGCCGTGACTATGGTTCTAGAACTGGCGCGCGCGGAAGTTTCACGACCGTTCGTGAAGGTTACAACTACCGCACAGGCGAATACTGCCGTGAATACACCAGCGTGATCTACTTGCGTGGCCGTACGGAAGAAACCCGCGGGACTGCTTGCTCTCGCCGCGATGGTTCTTGGTATGAAGTTCGTGAATCTGAAGTTCGCTTCAACGGCGGCTACGGCGGCCGTCAAGAGCCTTCTCGTCCTCCGCGTTATCCCGAAGTTCCTTCTCGTCCAAACTTGCCTCCTCCGCCTCCAGCTCAATCCCGTTATGAGGGGACAGCGACTGTCAGCCAAATCACACGCCGTGCGGGCGGTGAGTGGATCCGTTTGAACCTGCGTGACGCGGTTTCTTTGGAGCGTTTGGAAGTGCGTGCGCTTTCCGCTGGTGTGAGAATCCACGAAGCTGTTTTGTACACGACTTCGGGTGCTTCCATCCGTGTGCGTGAACTCAGCCCGACTCCGACATTCTATGCCGGTGACACAGCGGTTTCCGAGAACCTGAACCTTTCTTACGAGCGTATTCAGTCTATCGACATCCGTGCGGAGTCCATGGGCGGTTATGCGGATATTCTCGTGAGAGCGATCTCCAATAGCGGTTATCCTTCATTGGGTGTTTCCCGCTACTAAAACGACATTCAGATTTTAAGATGATGTCACAAAAAGCCAGTCTGACGACCAGTGTCTAGACTGGCTTTTTTGTCTGCAAAAGCCGATATTGAGTGGGTTTAAAACAAGGAGCTCTCTCATGTCTAAATTGCGCGTTGGCATCAACGGTTTTGGTCGTATTGGTCGTGTTCTTTTCCGTGCGGGTTTTGAAAAACTCGATATCGTTGGTATCAACTCGCTGGATAGCATCGAAGGCGATGCGCATCTTCTGAAATACGATTCTGCTCACGGCGTTTTCAATGCCGATGTTTCCACTGAAGGTCATGATCTGATCGTCAACGGCAAACGCATCCACGTTTCCAAAACCCGCAATCCGGCGGAAGTGCCTTGGAAAGAGTGGGGCGCGGACATCGTTCTTGAGTGCACCGGCGCGTTCAAAGACAAAGCGGATTTCATGCAGCACATCTCTGCGGGCGCAAAGCGCGTTTTGGTTTCCGGCCCTGCGGAAAAAGGCGCGGACCTTACCATGGTTTACGGTATCAACCACGAAATGTATGATCCTTCCAAGCACATGGTTGTTTCCAATGCTTCCTGCACCACGAACTGCCTGGCACCTTTGGCGAAAGTGATGAACGAAGTTTTCGGCGTTGAGCACGGCACAATGACGACTGTGCACTCTTACACCAATGACCAAAAAATCCTCGATGCTCCTCACAAAGATCTGCGCCGTGCGCGTGCGGCGGCGGTGAGCATGATTCCAACCACAACCGGTGCCGCGAAAAACGTGGGCTTGGTGTTGCCGGAATTGAAAGGCCGTATTGACGGTATTTCCATCCGCGTTCCAACTCCGAACGTGTCCTTGGTGGATTTCACTTTCACTGCGAAAAAAGATGTGACCAAGGAATCCGTGAACGAAGCGTTGATCAAAGCTTCCGAAGGTTCTTTGAAAGGCATTCTCGCGGTTGAGAAAAATGAGCTGGTCAGTGTGGATTTCAACGGCAGCCCGTATTCTTCCATCGTCGATCTTCCTTCAACAATGATCGTTGGTCCGCGCATGGTGAAAATCCTTTCTTGGTATGATAACGAGACCGGCTTCTCCAACCGCATGGTGGACGTCGCTCTTTACATGGCGAAGAAAGGTCTTTAATCATGGCCCAGGGTTTGCGCGGCATTAAAACAGTTCGTGATTTCGATCTTGCCGGTAAAGTGGTTTTCCTGCGCCTGGATCTCAACGTGCCGATGGAAAACGGCAAGATCACCGATGAAAACCGTATCACGGCGTCTTTGCCCACAGTGAAATATTGCATGGAACAAGGGGCGAAGCTTGTCATGGCTTCGCACTTGGGCCGTCCAAAATCTAAAGACGACAAAGAATTTTCTTTGGAGCCTGTGGCAAAACGCCTGCAAGAACTTTTGGATGCAGAAGTGATTCTGGTTGAAGACCCGGATTCCGATGCGCCTAAACACCTCTTACAATCTCTGAAAAAAAATCAGCTGATTCTTTTGGAAAATGTGCGTTTTGAGGAAGGGGAGACCAAAGACTCCATCGAGTTTGCGCAAAAAATCGCAAACTACTGCGACGTTTATATCAACGACGCGTTCGGGGCTTCCCACCGCGCGCATGCGACCATTCATGCCTTGCCTTCTGTGATGAAAGAAAAAGGCATTGGCTTTTTGATCGAAAAAGAAATCACCATGCTGGATTCTCTTTTGCAAAACCCGAAGCGTCCGTATTTGGCGGTGATGGGTGGCGCGAAAGTGTCTGACAAGATTGCGGTGATTGAGCGTCTGATGGACGTCGTCGATGGTTTTATCATTGGTGGCGCGATGGCCTACACTTTCCAAAAAGCCCAAGGTTTGCCGGTAGGAAAATCTTTGGTTGAAAATGATAAATTGAAATACGCCAAAGAAATGATCGAGCGTATTGAAGCGCGCAACAAAACTCTTTTGTTGCCGGTGGATCATATCGCGACGAAATCCATCACCGATACTGCGAGCGCTCATCCAACCAAGGATGTGGCGATTGCGGAAGACGAACTGGGTGTGGATATCGGTCCAAAGACGATTCAAAATTTCTCTTCGGCCTTGCGCGAAGCGGGCACCATTTTCTGGAATGGCCCGATGGGTATCTTTGAAAATCCTGCGTTTGCCACAGGCACTTTTGGTGTGGCGAAAGCCATTGCCGAAAGCCAGGCGGTGAAGATCGTCGGCGGCGGTGACTCCGCGGCAGCGGCGGAGGCTTCCGGCTACGCCGCTCAAATGACTCATATTTCGACGGGCGGTGGAGCTTCTTTGGAGTATCTCCAAGGTGATAAACTTCCTGGTCTTGAAGTTTTGCGTTCTAAAAGATAGGTCGTGCTCATGAAGAAAATTTTTGCCGCAAATTGGAAACTTTTTAAAACGCCTCAAGAAACCCGTGAGTTTTTCACGCAGTTTAAAGAGGTGAGCGGCAAAGCCACTGGCGAGCTGGTGTTTTTCCCTTCCGCCATTTCTTTGGAAGCGGCCAGCACCAGTCTTAAAGGCACGGCCATCAAGTGGGGCGCGCAGAATTGCTATTCACAAGCCCAAGGCGCTTTCACTGGGGAAAACTCCGCGCAAGTGGTGAAGGATCTTGGTGGCAGTTACATTCTGATCGGTCACAGTGAACGCCGTAAAATCTTCGGCGAGACGGACTCTTTGATTGCGGAGAAAGTCGCTTTCACACAAAGCTTGGGCCTAACACCGATGTTGTGCATTGGGGAAACGTTGCAAGAGCGTGAAGCCGCGCACACCTTCCGCGTTTTAGAAACGCAGTTGCACTTGGGTTTGGCGAAAGCTGACAAAAGCAAACCTGTTGTTATCGCTTACGAACCTGTCTGGGCGATCGGGACGGGTAAGGTTGCCACACCTGAGCAGGTGGCGGAAACACACACGGATGTTTTCGGCATTCTTAAGAACCTCGGCTTTGCGGAAGCTCCCGTTCTTTATGGCGGCAGCGTAAAACCCGACAATGCCGCAGGCCTTATCAAACAACCGCACGTCAACGGCTTCCTCGTTGGCGGCGCTTCTTTAGAAGTAAAATCATTTATCGAAATCGCGTCTGTTTAAGAGCGGTCGACGGGTCAGTCGGCGGCGGAAACTTCGAGAGTGGTTTCGCAGATCGGTTTTGAATTTTTCAAAAGACGGATGACGTAAACGCCGTCTTTATTATCCAGCAATTTTTTAGGATCCAGTTTTTCGGCTTTTAAATATGTGCCGTCTTTATTCCATTTGCTAAAGCCGGAGCTTTGTTTGCCGCGCACCTTCGCACCCGGCTCTTTGGAATAGGCGATTTCAATGCTGTCGACAGCTTCGCCGGATTTAATCAGCAAGCCTTCGTATTCACTGGCGCTGCTCCACTCCGTGGGGGCGAAAACAGAATGCTTTTCCACGATGTGGCCGTTTTCTTTGTCTTCGTATTCGTTGTAAGCGAAAACTTTGCCCTCGCACTCAGGAAGAGCGGCGTGGCTGGAAAAAGAAGCGGTGAAAAGAACGGCGGCAAGAAAACTCATTGCAGCTCCGGACAAACATTCAGATCCGGAACGAAATTATCGCAAGTTTCACGGACCTGTTTGGTGTTTTTAAAGCAAACGTGAATATGGTTGGAGTGACCTGACATCGGCCCGCTGCCGGTGGAAGTGTCATTGAAATATACCTGCGTTCCGCCCGCGGCTTTGAGTTTTTGTACAAGCTCACGAGTTTTGTCTTGGTCGTACTGAGGATTTAAGCCTCCGCCGTATTTCACACATCTTCCGTTTTTACGTTTCACGCAACGGGAAGAGCCGTAGTTCATACCGGCATCAACGAATCCACCTTTGCGCATCGGACGAATATCGATGCACTGACCATCGGTGTGCGTGCGGTGAGTGTTAAAGAGCGGACGGGTTTTATGAGAGATGTCTCCGAAAGAAATGCGGCAGCCCGCGCTGTTGCTTGGGCACGAATTCTTTTTCCAATCCTGCAGAACCGATGAGAACGCGCACGCGGTGAGGGGGTTGGTGTAAACGTCGACCCCTTTGGGCTTGTCAGGACTGTAGTGGAACGATCCACACGGACCGATATTGCCGCGGCTTCCTTCCAAAGGCAGTTGCACAAGGCCACGATTGACCTTGAGATTGCTTGCGGGTTTTTTTCGTGGATTGCGGATCATTTCTTTGAGCGAATCCCAGTAAGAACCCTTCGGCGGAAGCTGTCTGCCGGCGACGTCAGTCACGGTTTTAAGATCATTCAAATTGGCGTTGGCATTGCCCTTATTGCAATCGCCGGTCTCACAGGTGCCGGCTTCGGTGTTGGTGCGATCCAAGGTTTCCGCGATGGAGCTGATCTCCAAAGGCAGTTTCCCGAAATCATAAGACGGTTTTAAGTAGGAACCGTTCACGTAGCCTTCTTCAGGACAGCCTTCGCGGGCCGGGCTCATTTTCACCTTCACCCAAGAAGAGGTGGAGGCACCGGGAACGCTGTCTTCGACAATTTGCACTTTGGAGTTTTTCGGAAGTCCGCAAGTGTAAGCGCTGTTCGGGCTTGGCTTTGAACGAAGAGCCAGTTCATCGGGCTCCACCGAAGCTTCCACACTTTCAGTGCCGCTGATAACGGGACGTAAGAAGTTGGAATAGATGTAACCCTCAGAAGGACAGCCCTTGGCATTCAAGCGCACTTTGATACGCTCGCCGTCGGCGTGCCGAGCCACCGCGGTCATATTCGCGGCACTTCGGCGATCGACCGTACATTTCCAGGTTCCTTCAGATGTTCGGACGTTGATTCGGCCCGCGGCAATGCGCACGGGAAGTTCCGTCGCGTCTTGCGCGAAGACGGGAAGGCCGGCTCCCCAAATCAGGGCGCTCGCTGCTGCAATTTTATAAAAATGTTTCCTACTGGAGAGAGCCGTAAACAATTCCACACTCACCTTTTCGGTCTAAGGCCTGAAAAGGTGAGTGGAAAATTTCTTTTTTGGGCGAAGGTCTAGAACAAAGCGTTCTTAGGTGTTCGCGGAAACGGAATTACGTCGCGGATATTGGACATGCCGGTGATGTACATCATCATGCGCTCAAAACCCAGACCGAATCCGGAGTGGGGGAAGCTGCCGTAGCGTCGCAAATCGAGATAGAAGCCGTAGTCTTCTTTGTGAAGACCGATTTCGCTCATGCGTTTTTCTAAAAGCTCGAGGTTATCCTCACGTTGAGAGCCGCCGATAATTTCACCGATTCCTGGAGCGAGCAAGTCCATCGCACGCACGGTTTTATTATCTGGATTGAGCTTCATGTAGAAAGCCTTAATCTCTTTTGGATAATCCGTCACGAACACCGGCTTTTTGAAATGCTCTTCCGCCAGATATCTTTCGTGCTCGGATTGCATGTCCATGCCCCAGTCGACAGGGAACTCGAATTTTTTGCCGGATTTTTTCAGAATGTCGATGGCCTCGGTGTAAGTCACGCGCGCAAACTCATTGTTGAGCACGTTGTTCAGCTTATCGAAAAGACCTTTTTCCACAAACTGATTGAAGAACTCCATTTCTTCCGGACATTGTTCCATGACGTAGCGGATGATGTATTTGATCATCGCTTCGCCCAATTCCATATTCGCGGAAAGATCGGCAAAGGCGATTTCGGGCTCAATCATCCAGAACTCCGCCGCATGGCGGGAGGTATTGGAATTTTCCGCACGGAAGGTGGGACCGAAAGTGTAGATGTTACGGAAAGCCGCGCAGTAAGTTTCACCGTTGAGCTGACCGCTGACTGTTAAGTTGGTCTCTTTGCCGAAGAAGTCTTGGCTGGTGTCGATCGTGCCATCGGGTTTGCGCGGCGGCTTGTCGAGTTTGAGCGTTGTCACGCGGAACATTTCTCCGGCGCCTTCCGCATCCGAACCTGTGATGATCGGTGTATGCACGTACACGAAGCCCTGATCCTGGAAGAATTTATGAATCGCATACGCTAAAACCGAGCGCACGCGGAAAACCGCAGAAAACGTATTCGTGCGCGGGCGCAGGTGCGCGATCTCGCGCAGGAACTCAAAGCTGTGACGTTTGTTTTGCAGCGGATATTCCAAATCAGCTTTTTGATAAACGTCGATCTTCGTCGCCATCACTTCAAAGCTTTGTCCCGCACCTTGAGATTTTACCACTTTGCCGGTGACGTAGATGGAACTTGCAATCGAGAGTTTGGCCACTTCTTCGAAATTAGAAAGATTATTATCGAAAACGATCTGCACGCCCTTAAAGAAAGTGCCGTCATTGAGTTCAATGAAACCGAAATTCTTTTGGTCGCGGATTTTACGGACCCAGCCGGTAAGCTGAACTTGTTTGTCGAGATATTTTTCGGTGTCTCTAAAAAGAGATTTTACGAGAGTCGTTTCCATTCGATGCCCTTTCGCAGTTTTTCTAAAATAGCGTTTCTTCGTCTGCTTGTCTAACGGCCAAGGTGAAAAAGGCCGAGAAGACCTCATGGTCCACCGAAAGGCTCTCAAATTGTCGTAACGCGAAAAGTCATTTGACGGATTTTCACGTAAATTCAATAACTTAAATTGAGACGCACTCTTGCTGGGGCTCTTTCGGGAGGTCTACACTTAAAAGATCGACCAAGGAGTAGGTATGGGCACACGAACTCATTTTCGCCGCTGTCACCTCTGTGAGACAGTCAATTGCGCCGACGACGGTCTCGTCACGACTTGCGAATGTTGTGGAAAGCATCTTGCGCCGTTTTATTTTTTCGACGAGAGTAGGGCCATGGGTTTGGACAACTCGGGTTTTTACTCCAGTGTGAAGGGCGCGGCCGAATCCATTTTGCCCCACAAGGAGTATCCCCCGGTCGCGGGGTTAACGGCATATTGGGAGTCGTGATTCGCTATGAAGGTTACTTTCGCAGATATTCAGCAGGCTCGAGAGCTTCTTAAGGACGTCATTTGCACCACCGAGTTGAGCCACTCTCTGAGCGCAAGCAAACTCATCAACAGCGAAGTCTATTTCAAATTCGAAAACACTCAGCGCACGGGAAGTTTTAAATTCCGTGGCGCTTACAATAAAATTTCTCATCTGACTCCGGAAGAAAAATCCCGCGGTGTGATCGCAAGCTCCGCCGGGAATCATGCGCAAGGTGTGGCGTTATCAGCCAGCCTTATGGGAGTGAAATCCACCATCGTGATGCCGGAAACCGCGAGTATCGCGAAATCTTCAGCCACCCGCGCTTATGGCGCCAATGTGGTTTTGAAAGGTGAGATTTACGACGAAGCGTTTGAGCACGCGCAAAAACTTGAAAAAGAACACGGCTACACCTTCGTTCATCCTTACCAGGATCCGCACGTGATCGCAGGCCAAGGCACGATCGGCATCGAAGTTCTGGAGAAAGTTCCTGACCTTGATTCCATCGTTGTTCCCATTGGCGGTGGCGGTCTGATCAGCGGTATCGCGTTGGCGGTGAAGTCCATCAATCCGAAAGTGCGCGTGATCGGCGTGCAAAGCGATCGCTCCTCAGGAATGCTGCAGCTTTTTAAAAAGCAACAAGTCACTCCCACGGCCAAGCGCGCGGCGACCATTGCCGACGGGATTGCGATTAAAAATCCGTCTCCGGTGATGTATGAAAACTTCATTTCAAAGTATGTGGATGAAGTGGTGAGCGTCAGCGATGACGAAATCGCCGAGGCTATTGTGTTTTTGATGGAGCGTGCGAAAACCGTGGCCGAAGGCTCGGGAGCCGCGGCCATGGCCGCAGCAATGTCACGCTCTTTGAATCTCGGTAAAAAAACTTGTGTGCTGATCAGCGGCGGCAATATCGATCTAAATATCGTTTCTAAAATCATCGACCGCGGTCAGATTCTGCGCGGCCGCCTGTGTGAGCTTTCTGTGATCGTCGACGATCTGCCCGGAAACTTAAGCAAACTCACGCAAGCCATCGCCGGGCAGAAAGCCAATATTCTTGAGGTGCACCATGACCGTGTTTCTCAAGGTCTTTCCTTGCGCGAAACTCGCATCGACTTCGTGCTAGAGGTTTCGAGCATCGAACACGTCGAAAAAATCAAGCGAGCTTTGGAGGAAACGGGCGCCAAAATTATCAAGGGCGCCTAGCGAAACACTGGATTTCTCCCAGTCTTCCAAATTGTACTTTTCTAAAATACGGCGCAGTTCTCCGTTGCGACGCATTTCCGTGAGCCCTTTGTTCAGCATCTCGGCATACTGTTCGGACTTTGGATTCTGCGGAGAAAACGCGGCGTAAAGAAACGGATCTTGATCCGCCACCCAGCCCACGGTTTTCACCGTATCCACAGGGACTCCCAGTTCCGCCAGGCCATAGTGAAGTGCGACGGGATTTTCAACGAAGCCGTCGAGTTCGCCTTTTTTCAATGCTTCCAGAATTTGGTGCAGAGGTTTTTTGCCGGAAAACGGAATGAAAGAACGATGGCGGTTTTTGATCATATTGTCGATGCTGTCACCGTATGAATAACCATTGATCACGCCGATGCGTTTATTCTGCAAAGACTCGCGGCCGCGGTAAGACCATGCAGAGTTTTTCAAAGTGAAGTAAGCGTTCTTCACCACGCCCAAAGCTTTTTGCGGAAAGACAAAGTCAGGCGTATCACTCGGATTGCAGCCGAGCAGTCCTTGTGCCTGGTTGCTGCGAGTTTCTTTGATAGCGCGCACCCAGTTGGTGATTTTCACATCCACTCGCAGTCCCTGTTTTTCAAAGATGGCTTTAAGAATCTCCACCATATAGCCAGGACGTGCTGAATTCGGATTACAAACGTATGGACACCAGGAATCCGCGCGAAAAGAAATTGTTTCGCTGTGACCACGCAAAGGCAGCATGGAAAGACAGGCGATCAACACACTTCTCGTGAATTGAATGAAATGAAGTTTCATAAGGTCCCCCTCCTTACTTACTTCCAGGCAATACTTTGCCTAAAAGCAAGTTGCACGTGAAAAGAAGGGGACTTACTTAAATGTAACTTAGATTACTAGAACTGAATCTTGCGTTCAAAATGGCAGGTGTAACCGCCGGGATTTTTTTGCAAGTAATCCTGATGATATTCTTCAGCTTTCCAGAATTCACCGGCTTTGACGATCTCAGTGACCACAGGTTTTTTCCATGCGCCGGATTTGTCCACGCGAATCTTTACACGTTCCGCGTCGTCCTTTTGACTTTGTGATGTATAGAAGATGGCGCTGCGATACTGAGTGCCGATGTCATTGCCTTGACGGTTCTCTGTCGTGGGATCGTGAATTTTAAAGAAGAACAAAAGCAAGTCTTCATACTTCAACTGACTTGGATCGAAGACCACTTTGACAGTTTCCGCGTGATGAGTGGTGCCGGTTTTGACGATATTGTAAGTGGCGTTCTTTGTTTCTCCACCCATGTAACCGACTTCTGTTCCAATCACTCCGGGGAGTTTGCGCAACAAATCTTCCATGCCCCAAAAGCAGCCGCCTGCGAGATATGCCGTTTCCATGGTTCGTCCTTTCATTGCGGGTTTTGCGCCCGCAAAAAATCCAAGACCCACTAAGAATGTAATAATATAAGAAAACAGTCTCATGCCTTTATGTTAACACGGGACCGTCCCAGGTACTAGCCCTGTCAAAAGACATCAGTCCTTGCCGAAGCCGCCACCGGAACCTGAACACAGAGTTAAAACCGCGCCGGCGGAAAACTTTTGCTGCCCCAAAACGGGAAGAGTTTTGTGAGCGCCGTCGAATTCCAAGGACACTTCACAAGGATCTCCGTGCGTGCAATGCTTCGGCAAACGGGGACGATGCAGAGTCAAATCCGTCATCCATGCCGCTTCGACCTCGGCGCGAGTTTCAAGTTTAATCACAATACCGCGGCCGCCATTGAAAGTGCCTTTACCGCCGGTGGAGTGACGAACATCCACACGATGAAATTTCACGGGAAAGTCGCGCTCCATCTGTTCAATGGAAAATGATGGAAGATGCGCATTACGGCCGGCTTCGCCACTTTGGGCCCCTTCACCGCCGGAAAGAACCAAAAGAGTTTCGTGCTGATTGTGACGAAGACTGAAACGCAAAGGACAATGGCTGGAAAGAGCCTTTTCTTGTTTGGAGTGAATTTGCGCTAAGGCCAATTCCATCGCGGTTTGCAAAGCCGCAGCTCCGCAGGTCATGCCTTTATAAGTCGCCGCCGGGTATTTGCCGATGAGCCAGCAACCCGCAGGCTTGGTGATTTGCAAGATTGAGAACGAGCCGCTGTTGGCGAGATCTTCAAAGCCGTAATAGCGGCTCAAAGCGTGAAAGCACACGCCGTAAGTCGCAGACTCTGTGAGAGCAACTGTTTTTGCCGCGCTTGTGCCGCTGAAATCCAAAGAAACGCGGCCGTCGTGAATTTCCATGTTCAGGCGCAGCAGCTCGCCGCTATCAAGTACGATATCGACACGTGTTTCACCGGAAGCGCGTTCGCTGATTTTCTGAGTCGCACTTTTGCGCGATAAAGAAATATAATTTTCGATCAGATCCGCGGTCACGGTAAAGCCGGTGAGCTCAATGGCCTCCAAAAGCTTTTGTGCTCGCACCGTCATATCCTGGCATTGTTCTTTAAGCCAATCGACCAAACGGCCCGGGCACGCCGGATGCGCCTGCATCGCGGAAAGAATCATTTCATTGAGCTGATTTTTCTGGCGCAGAGGCGTCGGTGGAATGCGCAAGCCTTCTTCTTCGACGGATTTTGCGATCTTCACATGTTCCGGCAAAGAGCGGCGTGTGACCCACAAAAGGTCTTCGGACACCGCCATAATGAAAGTCATATCGGACAGCAGTGTTCCGCCGCTGTAAGGATCGTTCAAAAGCGTGATATCGCCTTCTTGCAATTTTAAATACTTGCTGGTGGTGGTTGCCGCTGTGACCAGAGTGCCATAGCTGACACCTTGCGAGCCGCGCACGGCGAGCACTTCGCCGTCGGTGGTGAGGAGGGCGGACTCGCCATGAAGGAAATCTTTTAAAAGAGAATGCAAAAGCTCAAGCTGATAGTTCATAAAGATCCCTGCAATACTTGAAAGCCCCACCGCGCGGTGGCTGCGGATTCGCTGTATTCATCATTATCGACGGTGGTGTTTGCATCTTTTTTGAAAGCATTGGCAAACACCGCGGCCAGCGGTCCGGTGACCACGAGCTTTGAGCTGCGACGCTCAAGGTAGGATTCCATCGCGATTCTTTGCAAAGTGAGACTTTGCATTTCCTTGGTCAAATGTCCGACATCGGTGTCACGCGTTTGGCTGATTTTCGAAAGAGCAAAGAGCGCGTTTTTAAAGCGCTGAATGCCAGGTGCGGAAAGACGATCTTCAAGACCGCCTAATTTGCCAAGCTTCGCGTTCTCAGCCCACAAATCCAGGAGAGTGGGTTTTTGCCCGCGGCCGAGGAACATCGGTCCCGGCTCCCAGCTTTCTTGCTGAGATGTGAAATCAAAACGGCCGAAGTTGTTCAAGGCAATTCCCAGTGTGGGTTGAATGCCGAGCTCTTTGCAGCGGCGATGTTTGTTTTCCACGGCCCCCCACGGACTTTGCCATGCGGAATCCCATTCTTTGCCGGAGATAAAAAGAAAATGCTCAAAGCCGAGATAAAGCACATCGTGGCCAGCACCTTTATCGTACCCCAGTGCAGAGGCGGCGGCGAAAAGGCCATCCAGAGCGGAGTTTGCTGAAATCGCTTTGCCACCGGCACCGTCAAGAAAATGGATCTGGCTTTCACCAAGAACGCCATCCAGAGCGCCGGTGATTTCCGCTTTTCTTTCCGCAAACACACTGGAAATGGTCGCGTTCAAGGCGTTTCTTCTCCAGCGGGAAACTTCGTCGGGATTGTCGGTTTTTGCAGGAACAAAGACTTCCAATCCGTGACTTTGCAAGACTTCACGGGCCTGATTTTCATGCACAGGATTGGTGGAGGCGTGAAGCAGATGCAGGCACACTTTCTTGCAATCGACGAGTTTTAGTTTCGCGGCGATGGCTTCAAGGTCTTCGGCTTTCAGAGGCGTTTCCACACGGCCGTCGGCAAGCACGCGCTCGTGCAATGAAAAAAGCAGATCTTTATTGGTGAGAGCATTGTTTGTGCCGCACACGTCCAACCAGTGTTCAAAGCCTTCGGTTGTAATGTGCGCAACGGCGCCGCTCAGTTCATAGTTCAAAAGTTTTTTGGGCAGGCGCAGAGACACAAAAGCATGGGCCGGCGTCGTTGCACTGTGTTCGCCAACGAACTGCTGCAACGACTGCTTCAGATTTTCACGAGAGAGATACACTCTCTTTTGCGCAAGGGGTTTGGAATCCGACAGAAGTGAAAACTCCGCGAAAGACTCGCCGACACTCACTCCCAACAAGACGCTCTTTTGCATTTTTAAACGCTCTCTAATTGAAATTGCACGAAAGTATGTTAAAGCTAAGACGCGTGAGTCTAGCAAAATAATCGTCTTAAGAAAAGGATTCTAAAGTGAAGATTTCTCCCGAAATTCTGAACCTGGTGCCTTATAAGCCGGGCAAGCCCATCTCGGAAACTCAGCGTGAATACGGCCTGACGACGGTTTACAAACTGGCAAGTAATGAAAATCCTTTGGGTCCAAGCCCGAAAGCCATGGCAGCGGTGAAGCACGCTTTGGATCATCAGCATCTCTATCCAGATCCTTCTCACTACGAACTTTTGCAAACACTTTCCAAAGAATGGGGCTTCCCGACAAAACAACTTGCGATTGGTAACGGCAGTGACGAATTGATTGATCTGTTAACCCGCATTTACTGTGAGCCGGGGGATGGTGTTTTGACTTCCGTGGCGGCGTTCAATGCCTACGAGGTGAGCGCTCCCGCCAACCGTGCGCGCATTCACAAAGTCCCCATGAAGGAAGGTTATCGCTTTGATCTGCCGGCCATCGCGGATTATTTTTTCGCGCATCCTGAGGCGAAAATCCGTCTTGTGTTTGTTTCCAACCCGAACAATCCCACCGGAACTTTCGCTCCGAAAGCGGAAGTCGAAGCGTTCCTGCAAAAGCTCGGGAACCGTGATGATGTGATGATTATTTTTGACGAAGCTTACAATGAGTTCGTGCGTGATCCGCAGTATGCTTCTGCTCAAAAATACATCAATTCTTATAAAAACCTGATTGTTCTACGCACCTTCTCCAAGATTTATGGTTTGGCGGGCTTCCGTATTGGCGCCATGATCGCGCCGCCGGAAGTGGTGGAGGTCTTTAACCGCGTGCGCAAACCTTTTAATGTCAATGATTTAGCGCAAGTGGCCGCGAATGCGGCTCTGCAAGATAAAGATTTTATTGAGCGATCGCAGCAGATTTGTTGGAAAGGGCTTGATTACTTTTATGAGAAGTTAGAAGAATTAGGCCTGCCTTACATTCCATCTCAGGGGAACTTTGTCATGTTTGACACCCTTCGCGACGCGGCCAAGGTGAATGAAGCCTTGTTGCGCCGAGGGATTATTATGAGACCTCTGTTAAATTACGGTTTCAAAACGCATTTGCGTTTGAGTGTAGGGCTCGAGCACGAAAATCAGGCCGCGATCAAGGCCCTGGCCGAAGTGCTCAAAGAAATACCTGTGGTATCGTAGCAGCGCCGGGCGCAGGATGTCGCAGCGCCTGCGGCATAGATACCGATAGTTTATTTGGAGAATTATGGGAATGGTTATTACGATTGATGGCCCTGCGGCCTCCGGGAAATCTTCAGTGAGCAGAGAGCTGGCTCGTCGTTTGGGCTGGAACTGGGTTTCTACAGGCGCCTTCTATCGTGGTTTGGCTTTTGCGGCTTTGCAGTTGCAAATCGACCTGGATGACGTTTCCTCTTTGGTGGCTTTGACTCACGATCCGGTGTGGAGCGTGCGTATGGACGAAGACCGCACCAAAGTGTTCTTCAAAAATCAAGATGTCACCGATCTGATCGCCCACGAAGATGTCGGTAATTTCGCCAGCAAAGTGAGTCATTATCCCGAAGTGCGCAAAGCTCTTCTTGAGGCGCAAAGAAACTGCAGCAACGGACCGCAAGGTCTGGTTGCGGAAGGCCGTGACTGCGGCACCGTGGTTTTCCCGCAAGCGCAAGCCAAGGTGTATCTCACCGCCAACAGTGAACACCGCGCGGCTCGCCGTGCCGCTGAATTGGGATTGGATCAGGATGAAATGGTGAAAGCGCAAAAACAGCGCGACCTGCAAGACTCCACCCGCAAAGTTGCTCCCATGGCGGTTCCACAAGACGCTCTTCTGCTCGATACAACCGAACTGAACCTGAGTGAAGTGGTCGATAAAGTCGTCGACTACGTTAAAGACAAAATCTAACCTTAGTCTAATTTATAAACAAATAATTGACTACAAATGCGCTTCAGTAAAATAAAGTCCTATGCTAGGAAAGGATTTTATCATGAAGCTTGTGTATCTGTTGGCGCTGATTTTTCCGTTCAATGTGTGGGCGGTCGAGACACCTCCTCAAGTAGAGACCGTACCGACATTCAAAGTGCGCCAGAATATATCGGCTCGCAACAGAGTCGTTGTTGAAGCAGACCAGGCCGTGAATTTTCCCGCGGGTAAAGTGTTCTTGATAACGTTTCCCGATGGGAAGCAATGCTCATTGATGTTGAAAGAAACGAAAGCGACCTTGCTTACGTTCGATTCATCTCACTGTGATCAACACCGTGATATCACCAAAGGTTTGCCGGTAGAGCCTTCCTTGGTGGAACTCGAGGATGAAAATCCTCCCGTGGTCCAACAGCAACCAAAAAAAGAGGATATAGCTCCGGCCGTCGCTACGGAAACGATGGATTTGCCTCACAGGGTGGCTAGTTCCGTTGGTGTTTCATTGCATTACTCTTTTGCGAATGAAATGCGCTTCGATGATGCTTACGTCTTTTCCTCCGGGGGCAGTGGCAAGGTCGAAGCGACATTTAAAGCCAGCGGTTCCGCCGGAGTGGGACTTTCTTGGGCGCAAATGCGGCCGATGAGTTGGGGATTTGTGGGCAGTGTTCTTTACGAGCCGCCTCGTGAAATCGACTCCGTCATTTTCAAAGGACCTGGAGGCTCCAGCACGGGTGTCATCACTGGCACCAAACCCAAGGTGTCATTTTTTATCTTTGAGGGAAATGCGGTCTATCGTTGGAATACTTTTTATCTGCCGTTCGGTTTGAACGCCAGCGTTCCCTCACTTTCGGACATTTCCAGTTCAACCAATATTGAAGTCAAAGGTAACATCGGTGCTTTCGTCGGTGGTGGTTTTCTTATTGGGCAGCAGTCGTCATTGGAAATATTCTTGAGGTCCATAGCGATTACCATGACCGAAAGCGACAGCACAGGTAGCATTAACTACGACCGCGGCACCTTAACGGGCGTTGGCGTCGGTTATAAATACTGGTTCTAAAGCGGGCTCTCATAACGGGTGAATTTGAAATAGTCGAAAATAAAAAACCTGCGCAGAACAGCGCTAAAAAACTGTTCTGCAAAAATCATCAGTGCATCTTTTGGCTGCGCTCTTAGTTTTCGAATAGACAGTTTCAAGAGCGGTGCTTATTCACAAGCAAATTTTTTTGAAAGGACTTGTGAAAATGTTTAAGCACCTGCTGACGTTGATTTTACTGACTGTTTCTTGTGTCGCTTCCGCCGAGATTTGCGGAAAAACCGATGACCGTATCTTGTCATTTGATTCTAAAGTGGGCCGTCTGGCTCGTGACGGAGAGACCAAGGGTTGTGCCGCCACTCTGATCGGCAAAACGTGCGTGATCACCTCGGGAAATTGTATTGAAAAAGACACCGTTGAATTCAATGTTCCACTGTCTATCGCAGGTGTTCCCCAGGTTTCCGCACCTGAAAATCGTTACGCTGTCATCAAGAGCACGATTCAAACCAAATCCCAAGGCGGTATCGGTGATTATTGGGCGGTGATGCGCTTGGCTCCCAACTCCGTCACAGGAAAAATGGCCGGAGACGTGCAAGGCTTTTATAAAGTCGCCACTCATAAGTATCGCGACATGGAGCCTGTGCGCGTGGTGCAGTTCACTTATGCTTTGAATGATACAGAGTATGTGCGTGACGGAGTTCCAGCGCGCGCGGACGGAGAAGTACGCCATTTCGCGCAACAGGTGTCTTTCGGAAAGCTGGTGAAATCAGGAATTTTTCTGCTTCCTGAAATCATCGAGCATGACGCTGATACATCTTACGGCGCTGCCGGCTCCCCTGTGATCAGTGAAGTGACCAATGAAGTTCTTGGCATCAACACGCACGGTGGCTGCCAGGCGGAGTACGTGGTTAAAGCCGGTGCTCGTTACACAAACTCCGGCACATCAGTTGTTGGTTCCCGTGGTTTCAGCAAGGCAATTGAGTCATGCCTTGCCGAGGAAGCAAAAGAATTCGCTCAATAAAGAGCGGCACAAGAAAGCCCTCTCATCAAGAGGGCTTTTTTAGTTCAAACCTCCATCACGGAAATGCGCGGGGGGTTGGTGAGCGTTTGATAAATCACGCTGTAGCGTTCGGTGAGATCAATCAAACGTTTCTTTTGCTCGTCGGAAATAGGATCCTGAATATCAAATTTTAAACGGATGTTGGTCAGTCCTACCGGCACGTTTTTATCCACGCCCAAGGTGCCGCGGAAATCCAAGTCGCCCTCTGCAAATACACGGGTGTACTGCAAGTTCAGTCCCATATTCGTGGCAATGGCGTTCATGGTGACGCCAGCGCAAGCCACCAGCGTTTCTAAAAGCATATCCGCGGAAGAAGCCACTGTGCCATCACCGCCCGCCGCCGGATGCAGACCTGTGCTCATATGATGAAGACCTGAATCCACCTGGCAGGAAGTCCCATCCCGCAAAGTGCCCGAAGCGTGCAAAGTCACGCGGCCGGCGCTGGCGTCTTGCAGGTAACGGTTTTTCAAAGGTCGTTGAAGATTGCGAAGTGTTTCCGTTTGCATGTTTTGCATAAATTCTTTCTCCTTATTTATTGAAACCGTTGCGCCAGTAAAAGAGCTTTCGCTGCGAGTGCCGTCGTGTAAGCCGTCGAGCGCCACACCACGGGATAGCGCGCGATAAAAGTGGCTGCGAAAAAAACTTGTCCCGACCAGTAGAGGCGGCCGGCTTCATCGCGCTGTGCTTGCGAAAGCAGGAAACGCACGCCACGCTGAACGCGTTCCCGGTGCAGAGGATTTTGCGGATCACCTAAAATCAGCAAAGTATTTAAAGCCCATGCCGTGGATTGAACATAATCAGGACGCGCAAGAAAACTATTGCGCCACGAACCGTCGCGATGTTGTTTGGCGATCACGTAATTCAAAACTCTTTCGCGCGAAGGATCCAGGCATGTGTTTCCCGCTTCGACATTGGCGGCGATAGTGTAGGGAAGAGCGTAATAACTGGGATAGTACATGCCGCAGAAATAAAACTGTTTTAAACGCACCACACGGTTCAGATGCGCACAGCTCGCTTGGAAACCCGGGCCGCTGGTTTTTCCGGCGTAGGTCAGCATCTTTAAGATATTGCCATTCACAACACAGTCGACGTCATTTTTGTTAAATGGAATGCGCGTTCCGCGATGAGGGAGTGCAAAAATATTGTGAGGCATGTCGGGATCTTTTTCATCGAAAAGCCATGTCAGAAAAGCGCCGGTGTTCACATGCGCTTGAGTGGCGTTGTAAACGTGCGGCACACGGTGCAAATCGCGCGCGGCAGAAAAGGCCTCCAACACCGGCTCCGGCAATTCTTGATGCCATTTTAACGGCGAAACACCCGAGCGCGCACTGTGCAAAAGATGCATGAAGGTGTAAGTGACAGACGTCGTATCCGCATCCGGTGGAATGTTCGCAAAGCCTTTCCACTGTCGCGCGAGATACATGTAGCGGGGCGCACGCACGTTCACTCCCTTGAAGGTCGCCGGCGGATAGAAATTAAAAAGCGAACCCCAGCGATAGATGTTCAAGCCCTGGCGGGTTTTTTCCAGCAGCGGCGGAATTTCGTGGTAGGCGGGATGATGGTGATAAATCTCCGCCAAAACATTGGCGACGGAGGAAGCGACAAAGGCCGTCGGTTCTTCAAAAGGCACATTGAATTTTCCCACACCGATCGCGCTTGGCACATAGGAAGTGACCCTCGCCCGCCACTGGCCTTCTTCGTAGCCTTCGCGGGCGCCGACCTGGTAGTGCGCGAGAAAAGACAGCGCAGAGCGGATCTCTTTATCGTAGCGGAGTGGAGCGGAAAGAGCCGATGCGGGGGTGGTCAGGGCGGTCAGCAGGCTCAAGAAAAGGACAACCCTGAATGTGCGGATTCCTGCCATACACGCCCTCCCGCGGCTCAGATCCAATATGTTCGAATTGAGAGGGTTTTTCCAAATAGAAGACAGGGGTCTTGCAAGCATACATAATGCAGGACCGCGAAATCCCTTAACGGCGTGCGCAAAACCTTTGACTTTCGCCCCCTTAGATCGCTAAACCAGTGTTTCGCCCAAAGAGGTGAAGAAAGGTAACGAGGAGGGTCCAGGAGGTCCTCCTACGTGGGAGGTTTTAAAAAAACAATATGACAAAACAATTAAACAAGGCCGAACTTGAAAAACAGAAAGTTCTAGCTTTCTTGGATGCGGAAGACGCAAAGGTTCCAGCGAATCCTGGTATCTTCAATGCCAAAGCTGAAAAAGGTGACTTCGAGAATCTTTTCGAAGCGTCCATGAAAGAACAAGATTTCAAAGTCGGCGACGTTGTGACAGGAACAGTTGTAGAAGTTCAATCTGACTACGTTCTTGTTGACATCAACTACAAGTCCGAAGGCTTGATCCCCATCAATGAATTCCGCATCGTGGACGGTGTCCGCGAAGTGAAAGCCGGAGACAAAGTAGAAGTTTTGATCGACCGTATCGAAAACGAAAACGGCATGATCGTTCTCTCTAAAGACAAAGCGGACATGCTGCGTGCATGGACTGACATCTCTAAAGCCGCTGAGAACGAAGAAGTTATCGAAGGTACTGTGGTTGCTAAAGTTAAAGGCGGCTTGAGCGTTGACATCGGCGTGAAAGCATTCTTGCCTGGTTCTCAAATCGACCTGCGTCCGGTTCGCAACATGGACGTATACCTCGGCAAAAAATTCAAATTCAAAGTCATCAAATTCAACAAGAAACGTGGCAACATCGTTCTTTCCCGCCGCGCGCTTCTTGAAGAAGAACGTGACAGTCTCCGTTCACAAACTCTGGACACTATGGCGGAAGGCTCTGTTGTTACCGGTGTTGTTAAAAACATCACAGACTACGGCGCATTCATCGACCTTGGTGGCATGGACGGTTTGTTGCACATCACAGACATGTCTTGGGGCCGCGTGAAACATCCTTCTGAGATGTTGAACGTTGGTGATGAAATCCAAGTTAAAGTTCTTAAGTATGACAAAGAAAAAGAACGCGTGTCTTTGGGCATGAAACAGCTTCACGCGGATCCTTGGGAATCCGTAAAAGCTTCTTATCCTCCAGGCACTAAACTCAAAGGCAAGGTTGTTTCCTTGGCTGAGTACGGTGCATTCGTTGAGTTGGGCGAGGGTATTGAAGGTTTGATCCACGTTTCTGAAATGTCTTGGACTAAACGTGTGAAACATCCTTCTCAAATCGTTTCCGTTGATCAGGAAGTTGAAGTTGTTGTTCTTGAAGTCGACACTGAAAACCGCCGCATCAGCTTGGGCATGAAACAGCTTCAAGCAAATCCATGGGTTGAGTTGAAAGAGTCTTATCCTCCAGGAACTATCATTGAAGGCGAAGTGAAGTCCGTAACTGACTTCGGTATCTTCATCGGTATCGAAGAAGGCATCGACGGCCTTGTTCACATCTCTGACTTCTCTTGGACTAAACGTGTAAATCACCCAAGCGAAATGTTCACTAAAGGACAAAAAGTTCGCGCGGTTGTTTTGGGCGTGGACATCGAGAACGAAAGATTCTCTTTGGGTATCAAACAACTTGAATCCGATCCTTGGTCTAACATTGAATCCAAGTACGCTATCGGCACTCAACACGACGTGAAAGTCACTAAAACTGCTGACTTCGGCGCGTTCGTTGAGCTTGAGTCCGATATCGAAGGCTTGATCCACATCTCCGAACTGACTACTGAGAAAATCAACTCTGTAGAAGACTTCGTGAAACCAGGTCAAACTTTGAAAGCGGAAGTGATCTCTATCGACAAAGACGCTCGTAAGATCGGTTTGTCTTCCAAACTTGTTAAACTCCGTGAAGCAAAAGCGGATGTTGACGATTACGTTAAAAAAGCGACTGCAACGTCCAAGTCCACTTTCGGTGACTTGTTTGCTGACCAGTTGAAAAACGTAAAGACAGACGGAAAACAATAGTCATCGGCGGCAGGATTTAAGTCCTGCGCCCCTGACTTGACTGTGAAGTCTTATCGAGGGACCCTGTGAGGGGTCCCTTTTTTATTTGTGAAAAAGGGACTTTAACTTGTGGGTAAAGTCCATCCTGGGCGGCCCGCGCAGGAGCGCGTATGAAGGGTAGTTTCTTTAAAAAGCTTGTTATCATTTTCCTGGTTTTTGTCGGCATCGGAGCTCTCTTAAAAATGAGCGGTGATTTTTTCGGTGAAGCCGAAAAAAGAGTGACGGCGAAAAACACCATTCTTCGTCTCGATATGAATGGCGTGATCCTCAACGGCCGAAAGTTCCTGAAGAACCTCAAAAAATACAAAGATGACGACAAGGTGAAAGCGATCCTGATCTCGATCAATTCTCCCGGTGGAGCCGTTGGTCCTTCGCAAGAGATCTTCGCGGAAATCAAACGCGTGCGTGAAGAGCTGAAAAAACCGGTGATCTGTGTCACGACAGGAGTGATGGCGAGTGGCGCTTACTATGCGGCTGTCGCTTGCGACAAAATCGTTGTCGCTCCCGGGGCGCTGGTGGGTTCCATCGGCGTGATCATGGAATTCGCGAATATCGAAAAACTTTACGACTGGGCGAAGATTTCCCGCTTCTCCATCACATCCGGAAAATTCAAAGATTCCGGTGCTGAATACCGGGCTATGCGCGAAGACGAACGCGCGCTTTTCCAAAGCATGATCGACGAAGTTTACAGCCAGTTTAAGACCACTGTTGCGACGGAAAGAAAATTGAAAGACGACGTTGTCAGCGAATATGCCGACGGCCGTGTTTTCACAGGCGCTACAGCGGTGAAACTGGGTTTTGCCGACACTGTGGGTTTTTATGAAGATGCTGTGAAACTTGCGGCAGAAACCGCGAAGCTGGGTGATAACTACGACGTTTTTGAAATTCCAAAAAAACGCGTGAGCATTTTTGATCTTGGTGACAGCGACCGTGAAGACGATATCAACTCTTTAAGCGAGTACGCCGATGTTCTTAAAGGCAAAGCCTTTGGCGGCAATATGGAAGAAGCGCTGAAGTTCGTCTTGCGCACGAAATTTTTGAATCAGCCGTTGATGATCTTGCCGGGCACTTGGGAGTAATTCGTTGGCGGTAAAGAAAAAAGCGAAAAAGAAATCCGCGCCGAAAACGGCGAAACTGCAGATCGGCAAAGAAGTGTGGCCTCTGGAGCGGGACGTGCTTTTCCGCCCCGACCGCATGAAGTATGTGCGCAAGCTCATCAAACCGGAAGGCTGTGTTTTTTGCCGGGCCGCCCGTGAAGAGGTTTCTTTCGAAACGCTTTGTGTTTACAAGTCCAAGCATTCGATGGTGGTGCTGAACAAATTTCCTTATAACAGCGGTCACGTTCTTGTTTTGCCGCAACGGCATTGCGGTGATCTTTTGAAACTTTCCGAAGAAGAATTCCGCGATTTGCAGGACACCATTCGCCTGTCCATGAAAAACATCATGGAAGTGTATGAGCCGGGTGGAATCAACCTGGGCTTGAACCATGGCGCGGTCGCCGGAGCCGGTATTCCGGAACATTTGCATTACCATCTGATCCCGCGCTGGTCGGGAGATTTGAACTTCTTCCCGTTGATTGCTGAGACCAAGGTCTTGGTTGAAAGTCTGGAGCAGACCTACGAGAAGTTGAGGAGTATTTTTAAGAAATGAACAGAGGCGTGACCTTTCAAACAGCTCCGCTCACTCCCGCGGTGAAGTGGCTGCTGATCATCAATGTGGCGATCTGGTTTGTCTTCCAAATAGTGATGGAAGGCTTTCTGCGCGTTCCGTTTACCTCCATCTTCGGTTTGTTCCCGGGGAAAGTTCTTTTTGATTTCCAGATCTGGCAACTAGTCACTTACATGTTCCTGCACTCTTTGCAGGTGACGCATATTCTTTTTAATATGCTCATGCTGTGGTTCTTTGGCGCGGAGCTGGAGCAGCGCTGGGGCACGCGCTTTTTCCTGGTTTACTATTTTGCTTCCGGTATCGGGGCTGCGATCTTGTACTGCCTCGGTGTGTGGGCTTACGCTCTTTTCACCGGCTCGCAGACAGGACTGATTGTTCCGGTGATTGGTGCTTCGGGTGCGATCTTCGGTTTGCTTTTGGCGCAAGGGATTCTTTTCGGCGATCGCATTGTTTATTTCTTCATGCTTTTCCCAATGAAAACCCGCTACTTTGTGGCGCTGATGGGTCTGGTGCAGCTGGCTTCCATGATGACCTCGAGTGTCAGTGGCGGTGAGGTGGCTTACCTGGCGCATCTGGGTGGGCTTGTTTCCGGATACATCTGCCTGAAAATCAAGGGATGGATGGATCGTAATGAGTGGAAGAAGCGGTCTAAGTCCAAGGGTAGAAATCTTCGCCTTGTGGTGGACAACGAGAAGCGGGATAAACCGCCTAAATACTGGAACTGATCGGCTTCGCGCCGGCCTGGAATTAAATAAAGCCTTAATCCTATCCATCGCTACGGTCGGCACGCCTTCCGGGCTCAGTTGCCGCCGCAGCTTCGCTGCGGTTCGCGCCATCCTGGCGCCGGCAAAGGCCTCCCTTCGGATGGACAGGCTTAAGGCTTTATTTAATTCCAGGCCTCGTGAATCGCTAGTCCAATATTAGGGGTTTTCCCTTTCGCTTTTAAGGCTTCGATACGCATAGGGTTATGGACTCTGTCGTGGTTTTGGGCTATAAATGGGGCTTACGTAAAAAGGGGTGTTTTTTTATGTCTTTGTCTCAAGCTAATAAGAATTTGAAATTTGATAAGCGTTTGACGGAAAGAAACTTGAACGTCGGTGAGATGAGTAAAGAAGAATTGCAAAAGCACCTGGAGTCTTTGCCGGATCTTTCTCACAATGTTGAGAAATTCACTATCGATGGCAAAACGGTTGGCAACTCTCAGGAAGAGTCTCACTAAGATTATTCGTCGAGCATTTCTAAGAAACGAAGCGCCGCCTGGGAAAAGACGGCGCTTTTTCTTTTTATAAAGTTCATATCAAAATAGAACTTTTCTTGCGGATACACGTCCGCCAATGTTCCCTTCTTCAAATCTTCCTGCACTAGGAAATCCGGTAGAATCGAAACGCCTAAACCTTTGAGCACCATTTCTCGGTGCGCTTCCAGGCTGTTGCTGGAAATGCTGATTTTGGCTTGCGGATGATCGCGGCGCAGGCGTTCCAGGGTTGGGAAGCGGCGGTTTTTCATGTCGTCCACTTCGCGCGAGCCGATGAAGCTTTGCAAGACTTCTTTGTTGCGGCGCTGGTCTTTTTTAATCACCAGGTGGAAACGGAAAGACTTTGTTTTAAAAATTTCCAGGCGCTCCGGCAGATCGGGGACGTGGAAGAATAAGCCCATTTCCAGTTCGCCTTTGAGCAGGCGCTCGAGCATCAATGAAGCGGGACCTGCGTAGATTTGTGGATGCACTTGCGGATGGTGCTGCAGGTATTTTTGCAAGTGATGGGGGATAAAGCGGGCGGCGATGGGTTCGGACGCGGCGATTAAGAGCGGCCCTTTGGCTTCACCACTGATTTTTCCCAACGACGCCTTAAGCATGTCCACTTCACCGAAGATGCGCACGCAGCTCTCAAACACCTCTTGGCCTTGGCGGGTGAGTTGCACGTTGCGGCCGACTTTTTCAAAAAGCTTAAAGCCGAAGAACTCTTCGAGCTGTCCCACCATGCGGCTGATGGCCGGTTGTTGAATGCGTAACACCTCGGACGCACGGGTAAAACCCTGTTCTTTGGCGACAACGTAAAAGTAATGCAGGTGGAGCAGATTCATATATGCCTATTTAGCATGGATTTTATTGAAATTATATATTTCTTATCTAAATAAAAACGCAATACAAGAGCTGTAAAGGAGTTCATTATGAAAAAATTCATGGCTTTATTGGTTCTTGTCGGTCTTTTCGGTGTTCATCATGCGGCGCAGGCTTCCGGCTGCGGCGGTCCTGAGTACTATCTGCGGTCAACGCGCGTTTTAGAGTCCGCACCGTTTGTGGACGTGGCGGAAAATTACGACCTTAATTTGACGACGTATTTGAAAGATCCCAGCTACCGTTTGGAGATGCCGCTTTTCACAAAGATCTTGGCGGTTCCGGGTAATCCCTATTTCTTCTGGCATAATGCCACTGTCGAAGGTTCGCAGCCTGCTCAGATGGATATCAAAAAACTCGATCAGCTTTTAAAGGGCGCCACCCTGGAAATTGTGGAAGACACTTACGACATCACCTGTGCGGACCCGGTGTCCACGCCAACGGCAAAAAATCTGCGTGTGATCGTGAAATACGACGGACAGGATTTGGAGATCCGCACGCATTACGTACCGGAAGCGCGTCCCTGGTAGAACTATTCCTGAATATTCAAAGCCTCCGCGATTCTAGCGCGGAGGACTTGCCGTTCCGAGGCCGTGGGTGGTTCACCCCATTTTGCGATAAAGTCTTGCTCCGCACTTTGATAAGCGGCCTCGAACTGTTCTTGCTTTACGCGGGAAGCGGTTTCTTCAACGGCTTTTCTGGTTTCTTGCAGTTGTTGCACGACTTCTTGAACTTGTTGTTTGTGTAACTCCTGCAAGTGTTCATAAGCGGTGAAGGAATTAAAAATCATCACAATGCTAAAGAATGTCACACCATAAATGCGGCGGAAGGTGTTGTAGGCTTCAATCTTGGTTTGCGCCTTAAGAGCCACGCGGGCTTCTTCGGCGTGCTCTTTAAAACCATCGCGGATGATTTTATACATAAGATCGGGAGGCGCTTCCTTGTTTTTCATCGTCGGCAGAGCCCACGGAATGCGCAGGATTTCCATCACGCGGCTGTCTTGCCACGTGCGCAGACGATCCAAACCACGGCGAAAGGCGCCGGCGTCGCGAGGATCATGAGTGTCGGCCCAGGTTTTAATAAGGCCTTCTTGAAGAAGTTTTTCTTTAATCAATAAGACCGTGGATTCTTCAAGGCGAGTTTCCTTGTCTTGACGTAACCAGCGATCCAGAGTTTCTCTTTTGCCGAAAAGAACCGTTCCCAGTTCCACGGCGAATCTTTCCACGGATTTTGTGGAGACCAGGCTTTGCAAATCGGTGTCATTCACAAGCTTGCGCAGTTTGCGGCGGCGAAGCCAGGAAAAATCTTTGCTGAAATTTTCCAGTGTTGAGCCTTGAAACAAGAACGTGTGATTGTCCTTATCGAGAGTTTGCAAGACTTCCCAAACTCCCGGCAGGAAAATGGATTCGCAACGGGGCGCGCCTTGGGCCGAGGAAAGACCCAAGGTGAGCACCATGATATAAAACACCAGCCGGCGAATCCAGGACATGAATTACTCCAAAGCCATCGCCGCTGACAGAAGCGAGCGGCGTGTGCTTTCGATTTCTTTTAAAACTTGATCAGCTTCTGAATCGGAAAAGCTGCCGATGATTTGACCGATGTTACCGGCGCTCATCACCAAAGGCCCGATCAAAAGTGCGCGGGACTCGTGACGGCTCATACCGAAGACGGTGATCGCAGCACCCGCGGCTTGAGCGACTTGTGACATCAATTTGTTTTTCTTGATGGAATCTTCACTCTCAGTGTAACCGTTCAAAGTGGTACGCACGGCTTTCAAGTTTGCTTCCAGCTGTTTCAGCAAAGCGGTGGAGGATTTATCCTGCGCGGTCATCATCGCGTTTTGCACTTCGCTTTCAGCCTGACCTAATTTTTCATTGAGATCTTTCAGATCCACCTTCGGAGCCGTTGCCTGATCCAAGGCGCCCATGCCAGCGGAACTTGCCGAAAGCAGCATGCCTGTAGACGCCGCTAAGAATCCCAGGATACCGCTCATTTCGCTCGCGCGATTGCGGAAGGAAAAGGTGGCATAGGCGGTAAGACCTAAACCGATCGCCGCTCCGGTGATGGCTGAAGAACTTAAACGGGAGCTGTGCTGATCGCGTTTAAGAATACTTTCTTTCGCGGCTTGCAAAGCACCGTCAAGGGCCAAAAGATCCGCTTTAACAGCCAGAATGTTTTGTTTGGCCGTGCGAATCTGCTCGTCGCCAATGCCGGCGGTGCGATCGGTTTGCGCCATAGCGACAGACTGCAAGCCCAAAAGGCCCGCCAGGGTCAGGGATATCCATTTTGAATTCATAAGTGTTCTCTCCTTTTTTGCTAGAAAGAACAAAAGCAAGGGACATGCCCCCTGGGATTTAATATATGAATTTAAAACGTTTCAAAATGAGACACAGGAAAAGTGAGACCGTATCACGTCACACCTTTGCTATTTCTTGGACGATTTTAATTTGGATTGGTGCTCGCACCTTGGCTGGCTTGAGCCGTCAGGGAATTATCTTTGGCAATGGCCGCAGCCACGGCTTCCTGACTGAACGGAGTCCACTCTTCGCGGATGATTTTATAAGTGTCACCGGATTTGAGCGCGTAAATCGTTTTCACACCGTAATCGACGTGCTTGTCAGATTCATAACGCTGCAGAGTTTTCACCAAAAGCTGATCGTTGTGCTGAACGATGTACGGTTGGGAAAGGTGCACTTTAATGAACTCGTACTTGCTCTTCAGATTGGCTTTGTGGTTTTTCCAGGAGTTGAAGTTAAAGCCTGGAGCCTTAAAGTCCTTATCGTAGAAGGTCATGTACTTTTCGATATCCTGATTTTCCCAAGCCTGGCGCCAGGATTCAATGAAGGCATTGAGCTCTTGGCGGCGTTTTTCGTGATCGTCTTTGGAAAGATAATTCACGTGATCAAAAATCAGAATCGGTGTCTCACGCAGCTTGATGTAGTCGGCGAGTTTCTTAATAACTTCGTTACGAACCACCACGCAACCGCGAGAACCGCGAGTGAGCGGCACTGTATCCGGAATAGCATGCAGCCAAATGCCGGAGCCGGTTTTCTTTTCACGCCGGTCAAAAAGATTCGGGTAGTTGGTGGTGAAGGCCATCGCGCCGTACAAGCTGAACGGAATTTTCGGCTGAGTCAGACGCTCTTCCAGGAAGTAAATTCCTTCCGGAGTTTTATGGTCATCGCGTTTGGTTTTATTGCCACCGGCTTTACCGATATCCGCGGGATACTCATTCACCTTTTTGATCTTTTCGCCGTTGCGCTCAAAGACGGTGAGCTTGCGTTGTTCTTTATCGACAAGCAGAACATAGCGAGAGAAAGCATCCGTTTCGGAAATTTGCAAAAGAGGCGCGGGTAAAAGCTCAGGCTCAATTTGAGAAGAAGACGCGACAGGGGCGCCCGCCCATACGGGCAGACTTAGCAAAGATAAAGCGCAGCCTGTGAGAAAACGTCTCATATCTTTATTATGCGCGGAGATGTCTTATTCTTGTCAAGCTTCCGTCCACGGCCTGTATAAAGCTTGGACGTTTTCGACGACATTTTCTTACAAAATCTTTTAAGAAAGAGGGCCTAAGATCTTAAGACCTAGGCCCGAATCACCGATATCTTTCAGTGAGTAGAGGTTTCCATGGCTGAAAAACAAGAACAAGCTCCTGCCAAAAGTCGTAATGTAGGGATGATTCTGCAAGTGGCGTTTGCCGTTTTGAACATCGCCGTAATGGGAGCCGGTGGCTACATGGTCTATGCCTCGACGATGGGTTGGGAAAGCCCTAAGATCACGGAAGAAAGTGCCGAGCGCGAACTTGCGTCCACGACCGATGAGGCCGACTATTCTCCGCTTGTGTATACCATGGACAAATTCACCGTGAATTTGGGCGGCGAACCTAAGCGCACCATTCGTTTGGAAGTCAATCTACAGATGTTGGGTAAGGAAGGTTTTGAAGAGGTGATGGAGCCGGAAAACCGCGCCAAAGCCCGTGACCGCATTGTGCGCCTGCTCAATGAAAAATCCTTCGCGGATCTCGACAGCATTCAGGGAAAACTCTTTTTAAAAGACAAAATCGCCGGTGAGGTGAATAGCATCCTCCACCGCGGTGTGGTTAAGGATGTTTTCTTCTCCGATTTCGTTGTCCAGTAATGATTTAATCTTACAAAAGTCTTAAATGTCTGTGACTTCGTTGAATTCACGGCCCTAGGGTTTCAAACTAGGGTTTATTGTACATTCAACGAAAGAAGCAGCCATGAAGACATCAATCTCGACTTTGCTTTTGGGACTTTGCCTTGCCGTCGCGGCTCATGCCGTCGAACCGACGCCACCGACAACCAAACCCGGCCGGGAAATGCTGGGCGCCATCAAAGGGTGGACGAACCAAGGCGATCTGAAGATTTCTTTGCCGGTCACAAAGTTCGTCCTTAATAACGGCCTGACTGTGCTGCTGGTGGAAGACCACGCCGTGCCGATGGTGAGTTATCACACCTGGTACCGAGTGGGCTCCCGCGATGAGTATCCTGGTGTTACCGGAGCGGCCCACATGCTTGAACACATGATGTTCAAGGGCGCCAAAAAATACGACGGCAAAGCCTTCGACCGCATCTTCCACGAAAACGGTATTACCAATAATGCCTTTACCACCAACGATTACACGGGCTTTTACGAAAATCTTCCCAGCTCCAAGCTGGAATTGGTCATGGATATGGAAGTGGATCGTATGAGTTCACTGTCGATCAGCCCGGAAGACCTGAAGAGTGAAAAAGAAGTGGTGAAAGAAGAACGCCGCTGGCGTGTTGATAACAATCCCATGGGACTTTTGCGCGAGCTGATGATGGGCACGATGTTCAAAGTCCATCCTTATAAGTGGCCGGTCATCGGTTACATGAAAGACATCGAAAACTACGATTCTGAAAAGCTGCGTTTTTTCTATAACACCTTCTATGTGCCGAACAATGCAGTGCTCGTTTTGGTCGGTGACTTTAAAACTTCCAAAGTGAAAAGCCTGATTGAAGATTACTACGGAAAACTTCCTTCCAAACCGTTACCGGAACGCAAGTACGCGCAAGAGCCGCCGCAAAAAGTGCAGCAAAACGCGGTGCTAAGAAAAGACGTGCAAAACAGCTCTTTTGTCGTGGCTTTCCAAGGTCCGAAGCAAGGTGAGCCGGATATGTACGCGTTGGATCTCGCCGCCAGCATTCTGGGCTCGGGAACTTCCAGCCGCTTGCATAAGCGTCTGGTTTATCAAAAACAAGTGGCGACCTCCGCCTATGCTTACAACTATTCCCTGAAAGACGCCGGTGTTTTCGCTGTCGGCGTGAATATGAAACCAGGCTTAGGCACGCAAGACGCCTTGGATGTCGTTTACAACGAAATCTGGAAACTGCGCAATCAAACCGTGAGTGACAAAGAACTTGAGAAGGCGAAAACTCAAGTCATTAAAGATGTTGTCGACAATCTGAAAACCATGGACGGCAAGGCGCGTGCTTTGGCCGTGAATGAGATTGTCACCGGTTCCTATGAAAGCCTTTTCAGCGATCTGGAAAAATACCAGGCCGTGACCGCCGAGGATATTAAAAAAGCCGCCGACAGATACACCCAGCAAACACAACGTTCGATCATCACCCTTGAGCCCAAGGCGAAAAAGGAATAGTTCATGAAAAAGATTTCTTTGGCATTCACACTTCCTTTGATTTGCACCTCCTTTATCGCGTGTTCAACCACCTCCAAAAACGGAACTCCGCCGTCGTATGTGACCAAGGGGAATGGCTCTTTCAAGCTTCAGCCTTATAAAGAAATGACTTTAGGGAATGGGTTGAAGGTGTTCTTTGTACGTGATACTTCGCTTCCACGTGTCAGCCTGACTTTGTTAATTAAGACAGGCACGATGCAAGAGGGGCCGAAAGCGGGCTTAAATGCATTGACCGCTTATCTTTTAGAGCAGGGAACACAAACTCGTGATGCCATGAAAGTGGCTGATGATTTCGGACTTTTGGGTTCAAGCCTGGATGTTTCCCCGGGTGCTGACACCACCACTCTTTATGCCGATTCATTGACGACCGGTGCGGATTTTCTTTTGGATCTTTTCGCCGATGTGGCGATGAATCCGGCCTTTAAGGACGGCGAGATCGGCCGCATCCGCTCTCAAATGCTCGCGGGTTTGCAAAAGAAAATCGACAATCCTTCTTCATACGCTGACGACGAAATGGATAAATTCCTTTTCGGCAGTCACCCTTATGGCCGGGACATCAACGGCACGCCGGAAGCTCTGCGCACGGTGACCAAGCAAGACATTATCAAGCATTATCTGACTTTCTATCGCCCGAACAATGCAAGCCTTGCTGTGGTCGGAAACTTCAACGAAGCCTACGAGAAACGTGTGCAAGACGCTTTTGCGAAGTGGACGAATCGCACCATTCCGCATGTTTCTGTGGAAGCACCTCCGGCGTATGAAGGGGTGAAGGTAAAACTCATCGTAAAAAAAGGTTTGCAACAAACACAGATCCGTATTGGACAAATGGGTATCGCCCGCAGTGACGAAAAATACTTGCCGTTGCGCCTTGGTAACGAGATCCTCGGTGGCAGTTTCGCCAGCCGTCTGAATCAGCGCGTGCGCGATGATTTGGGTCTGACTTATTCGATTTATTCTTACTTTGATGTGCGCAAAGAGCCGGGCAGTTTTGAAATTTCCACGTTCACAAAAAATGAAACGGCGGGAAAAACTTTGGATGAAGCTTTGGCGGTGGTGAACGAGTACGTCGCTAGTGGTGCAAAAGAAAACGAAATCACCGCCGGCAGAAATCAACTGATCGGACAGTTCCCGCGTGCGATAGAAACCGCTGACCGTCTGGCTTACAATCTTTTGGCTTTGGATTTCTACGGCATTCCCGTGGATTATCTGACGGATTTTAACAAGAACGTGTCAGCGATCCGTTTGAAAGAGTCCAACGAAGCGATTCAGAAAACTCTGACTCCCGGAAAATTCAAAGTCGTTGTATACGGTGATGAAAAAATCATCCCGCAATTTGAAAAGTACAAACCAGAAATTCAAAAAGTGAAATAGTCTAGCGGCTGAAGTTTTGCGCGTCTTGCAGAACTTCCGGCCCCCACATGACCGTAGTTCCATTTAAAATAAATTTCTGCACGAAGGAGGCGAGGTTGCTCGCGCCTTCATTTTGCCAATACATCACGCACTCGGTGTTCGTGGTGTGCGCGCCATGGGCGACGTCCTGGTGATTGGTCACCATCGGCACACCGTTATTCACAAAACCGATGGCATGACCCATTTCATGCACAAGCGTACTTTGTTCAACATACTTGCGCACCGCTGTGATGCCGGAGCTTTCAATGACATCTTTAAACAAAGCCAAGATCGGTGTGCCACCCAAGCTCACGCCTAAAACCGCTGTGTTCGGGCCCGAGCCTGAATCATAGTAGCCTTTTAAAAAATAAACATAAAAGCGCGCATCGTCCGCGGAAGGCTCCGCCTGACGGTGTTGAGCGCTCAAAGAAAGAATCTCCGTGCCCAGCCAACTGGTGCGGTTTTGCGCGGGCAAAGCCGTCATTTCATTCAAAGCGCGCGGAACGACAACGATGGGAGGCGAGGAGCGGTATTTAAAAATCTCATTGAGGTTGTCTTCAAGAATTTTCCAGTAAGGCAAGCCGCCTGCCGTGGTCCCGGTGTAGGGTTCCGCACCGGGTTCATAATAAACTTCCACGGTGATTTTCGGTGTCGACTGAAAATAAAGCTCCGGCTTTGAATAAGGAAAACTGCTGAGTGCATCGGAAGAAGAGTTGCTACAGTTTTGCAGCAACAACAGGCAGAACGCCAGAAAAACAAAGAGGAGATGCTTCCGTCGTGGAAAGACCATACAGTCTTTTCGGAAGATCTCCTCTGCAGCTTGAAAACTGTCTCAGAATGAGACTAGCGTTTCTTTTTGCGAGCGCGCAGGTAAATCAAAGCGCCGAGAGCCGCTAAGAGCAGGGCTCCGCCCAGCAGCATCGTCTTATTGCTGCTTTTTTGCTCGGTGCCGTCACCTTGGATCATATCCGCCGGCATCGCCGAGCTGATAGGCGCTCCGAGCGTTTCAGAGCCGGGGCGAATAGGACCAAGGTCGGGCTTAGCCAAGAGGTTTTTAGAAGCAATTACCCGCAAGCTCATCACCGCTTTAAAGAAGTCCTGGCTGTACTTCGTATAGAACTGCTTGTGCGCTGAGAAAGTCACGAGGATGGCGATCTTGTCTTTAATAGTCGCCAGATACCGAGTGAAGTAGTTAGGAACTTCGGAGCCCAAGTGCAAAGAGTCGATCCAGGTCTGATCGTTGATTTGCACGCTTTTGGCTTTGTAAACGATTTTAGACTCACTGACACCGCCACCGCGCATGTTCACGGTGATCGGCGCGTTCAAGTGCGCTTCGTAAAGGGCGAAGGTGTCGGTCGGGCCGACTTCTTTCGCTGTCAGAATGATAATAGCCTCTTTGGATTCCTTGGCCTGTTCACTGCGGCAGACCCATTCGGTTTGCTCCAGATTGCATTTCCATGTCTCCGGCATTTCGAATGCTATATAGGCATTACGAAAGACTTTTGCATGGGCGCTAAAACTGAGTAGAATAACGGCGAGTGATGCGAACAAACGATACTTCATGCAGACCCCTGTTGTTTGCTTAAGTATAATAACAAATTTCCTTCGGATCAAAGAGCAAAGGAGAAATTTCCTGTGAAGAATCTTTACCAGCTGACCACCTTTGTAACCGTCATCAGTGAAGGAAGCATGACCGCCGCCGCAGATAAGCTTTATCTCACGCAGCCGGCCGTTTCGCAGCAGATCCGCAATCTAGAGGAAGATCTAGGGGTGGAGCTTTTAGTTCGCGGAGTGAGACAGATTAAGGCGACGCCTCAGGGAGAAGTGCTCTACGAGTACGCCAAAAAAATTATCAATCTGACACAGCAAGCGGAAATCGCCATCAAGTCCATCGGCAACCAAATGAAAGGACAACTGCGCGTTGCTACTTTGAACTCACTGGGCTTGCACCTCATGAGTCCCATCGTCGGCCGTCTTATGCGCCACAATCCGGATCTGATGCTCAAGATCGACTACGACCGCGGCGAAGAACTCATCAAAGGTTTCAAAAAGGGGCAGTACGACATTCTCATTCTTCCCGATGTGAAGACGGAATTTTCGGCGGAGCTTGAAAACTGCGAGCAAAAGTTTCTCGTGAAAGAAGAGATGTGGCTTGTGGGTTCAAGCAAAGACGAGAAAATGCCCCAACAGATCAGCATGAAAGATCTCGGTGCCTTTGCTCTGGTGAATTTCACAGATGAATTCCCCGGCTTCAACAATCTGGTCAGCACGCGCTTGCAATCCTTGGGTCTGCAAATCCCTTCGATCTTTGAATCCGCCAACGTCGGAACATTGAAGCGTGTGATTGAAGCCGGTTTGGGCTGGGGATTTTTACCGGCGCACTCCATTAAAAAACAAGTGCGCTCTGGGCGCTTGAATCGTGTTTACGTCAAAGACCTTCATTATGAAATCGACCTGATGTTCTATTATAAGAAGAATTCTGAGAACAAGCCTTTGGTCGAAGTGTTCTATCAAACAATGGCCCAACAAGAAAAAGGTTGAGAACGCGGCTAAGCCGCTACAAAAGTACGGCTTCCGCCTCGCGCCTTGCGACTGACGACTTATCTGCGTTCTCAAACGCGGGTGGGCGGGGTGTTGTAAGGTTTCAGGACCTTGATGGTTGTTCATTTTGTTCCGAAAAGAGCTCGAGCTCTTTTTGAAAAAAGGAATGTAAATGAAAAAGAACTATTCAATCCAGGTGAAGCTGGCGGTGCCGATTATTTTGATTGCGGTGCTGGTGTTGGGAACGATGACTTTCTTGATGGCGATGAAAGGGCATGAAACTGCTCGCCAGGATGCCACGGATAAGACGGTGGCGACCGCGCGTGCTTCCGCCATGGAAATGCGCCTTGAAGTCGAACACGGACTGGATATTTCCCGTAACGTCGCGCACATTCTTGAATCCTACAAAAAGAACGGTCACACCTCTCGTGCTGACGTGGCTGAAGCTCTGCGCGAAATTCTTGTGAAAAATAAATTCCTCATCGGCAGTTGGACCGGTTGGGAGCCGAATGCTTGGGACGGTAAAGACTCAGACTACGTCAATGCTCAGGGCCACGATGCTTCCGGACGTTTTGTTCCGTATGCAAACTGGGAAGGCGGCAAGGCTTCTCTGACACCGCTTTTGGGTTACAACAATCCGGGCGAGGGTGACTATTATCTAGTGCCCAAAGCACGTTTGAAAGAAACCATGGTGGAGCCTTATCTGTATCCGATCGACGGCGTACAGGTATTGATGACTTCCGCGGTGGTGCCCATTGTGATGGATGGAAAATTCCTCGGTGTGGCGGGTGTGGATTTGCCACTCAAAGAATTGCAGAAAAAAGTTGCGACCATCAAACCTTTTGAAACTTCTCAAGCTTTCCTTGTGACGTCGAAAGGCAACTACGTTTCTCATCCTGATGAAAAATTGATTACCAAAGAAGCGCAATATCCTTTTGATGCGGATAAATTCAAAGAAGCTATCAAAAACGGTCAAGAGTTTGTCGCCACGGGCGTCGACTCTCAAGACAGCCAGGAATATCTTTATGTCGTTACGCCTATGAAAATTGGTTCGACGGAAGAGCCTTGGGCCTTGATCGTGCGCACGCCGACGAAAACTGTTTTGGCCGAAGCCACCGCTATGGTCTGGACTCAGTTGATGATCGCCTTCACCGGCATTTTGTTCTTGCTCGGTGCTGTAATTTTGATTGCACGTTACATTTCTAAATCTGTGAGCCAGCTTGCTGAAAAACTGCAAGCGTCCGGTGAGCAGGTGTCCTCGGCGATTTCTCAATTATCCGTGGCGGGTCAATCCTTATCACAGTCTTCCAGCGAATCCGCGGCGTCTCTCGAAGAAACGGTCGCGGCTTTGGAAGAAATGACTTCCATGGTGAAAATGAACTCTGACAACGCCAAACAAGCGGCGTCCTTGTCAGCGGCTTCTTCTGATTTTGCTGTGCAAGGTGAGCGTGAGATGCAAGAGCTTCTGGAATCCATGAACGAGATCTCTTCGTCCTCTAAAAAAATCGAAGAGATTATCAATGTGATCGATGATATCGCTTTCCAAACCAACTTGCTGGCATTGAACGCGTCTGTGGAAGCAGCCCGTGCCGGGGAGCATGGAAAAGGTTTTGCGGTGGTGGCTGAGGCCGTGCGTTCTTTGGCGCAAAGATCCGCTTCAGCGGCAAAAGACATCACCGGTCTTATTAAAGAGTCTGTGAATAAAATTGAACGCGGCACTCAGAAATCCGCGAAGTCCGGTGAGATGCTTAAAAACATCGTTCAATCCGTGAAGAAAGTTTCTGACCTGAATAACGAAATTTCAACGGCAAGCGAAGAACAATCCACCGGCATCTCGCAAATCAGCAAAGCGATGAACCAACTGGATCAATCCGTGCAAGCCAATGCGGCGTCTTCGGAAGAAATCGCCGGCACGGCGGAAGAGATCAACACGCAAGCACAGATCATGAAATCCGTTGTGGAAGAATTGAATCTGGTTGTGTACGGCAGTGACAAAGACTCTGCTCCAGCCCCGCGCACGGTGGCTGAAGAGTCGCACGAGGAGCGTGTTCCTCGCGCGGCTTAAAAGATCACGCTGTCAGGAAGTCCCAGGCGCGCGGCGATGATACGGACGATTTCACTCGCCGTTTCTTCCAAGGCGCGCTCGGTGACATTGAACACCGGCCAGCGGCGGTTTTGTTTGAAAATCTTTTCGGCGTATTCGATTTCTTTGGCGATATGAGCCATCGAAGCATACTCGCCCCCTGGATCCTGACCGAATTTCTCCAGACGGCTTTTGCGAATTCTCTGCAACGAATCCATATCTATGATCAAACCCACAATGCGGCGTTGATCAATCTTGAACAATTCTTCCGGCAAAGGCGTATCTAAAACCAGCGGGACGTTGGCAACCTTCCAGCCTTTGTGGCTAAGGAAAATAGACAGCGGTGTCTTACTGGTGCGGGAAATTCCCACCAGCACGATGTCGGCCTTGTCCAATTCCGCGAAAGTCTTTCCGTCATCATGTTTGACGGTGTATTCAATCGCTTCGATGCGCTTGAAATATCTTTCATCGACGGCGCGAAGAACGCCGACATGGGATTCGGAATGCTCTCCAAAGAACGTATCTAATGTATTCAGCAAAGGTCCGAGCAGATCATAGTGAGGAATGCCTTTGCCGGAAGCCATCTCGCGGATTTTGTTGCGCAGATGCTGACTTGCCACCGTGTAAGCCAGCATTCCGCGGCGCTCAAAGCACTCTTCAACAACAGCTTCGGCTTGAATGTCCGTGCGCACGTTCTTACAGCGAATAATATTGATGTCTTTATTCGAATATTGCACCAGAGCCGCACGGATCATCGTCGCCGCGGTTTCGCCGGTGCTGTCAGAGAGAATATAAATCGTATAAGTTTTGTTTTCAGAATCCGTCATCAGTCCGCAAATCCGTTGATAAGTGCGCGGCGCACGTTTTCCATGTGCTCTTTGAGCCACAAGTCCGCCATGCTTGAAAAAAGAATGTAAGCAAAATCAGGGCTGGCCTTGATTAACAAGCACGAAGTTTTATTTTCAGGATCCAAGTGACTGAGCTGCAGTTTTTCCAGCATCGCCGCGGCGTCTGTTTTAAGAACCGACGTCATAGTCATTTCCGGCAGCTTCAAAGGCCCTCGGGTGTTTTGTTTTAACAAGTGACTTGCGCCTTTATGAAAGTAAGCTTGCGCGCGCCACTGACCGTCGTGGTTTTCGAGCAAAACGCCGGAATCAAAAAGCAACGCCAAACGGGAGAAGACGACGATCGCGCGATCAATATGATCTTCAGGAAGCCCTTGGGAAAGACCACGCACCAAAGCCAGATCGCGAGAGGGTTCAAAAACGGCTTGCGCGTTTTCACTTTCTTCGACTTTGTTTTCAAAATCGTTGTCCAAAAAAGCCTCAAAGCGTTTTTGCAACATCGTGAATTTGGAAACAAGTGTCTGCGAAAGTTTGTCCATCGAAAATCCCCCTGCACTCATTCTGAGGAGGAATGGACTTTTAATCAAGCACGACGGTGAAATCTTGAACGGCGTGATGGGCTTGCCACGCCAGCTGCAGGTTCCCGGTACTTTGTCCAGGCGGCAGGAAAATGCGCAAAGAAGGCTCTTTGAGTTTTTGCCAAATTTCAAAAACCTGCGCCGTCCACTTCGTCAAATCTCCGCTCCACGGCAGAACTACGACCCATTTGTTGGGAAGAAGCTCCGAAGAAGCGATCATCAACGGGGCTTGGTCACGGTTTTTAAAATTCTTTTTATCCAGCTCGGTTTCGCGCAAAACCTCTTCCACAAAAGAGGGCAGGGCGGGCTGTCGATGGCGGGAGGCTTTGCAGACTTGGAAGTTGAGGTACCAATCCAGGCGCGCGGTCCATTGCGACTTCTCAAGATCCGGCACGATCCAGAGATCCGAACCGGGGTTGAGGGCGCTGGCCTGGGAAAGGAGACTCAATGCCATCAGTGCACCTTGCTGACTTGGTCAAGAAGGCCGTTCACGAAGCTGGCTGATTCGGTGGTGCCGTATTTTTTGGCGATCTCCACCGCTTCGTTGATGGCGATGTTTTCTTTGATCGGATCAGCGGCGAATTTCATTTCAAAAACAGCGATGCGCAAGATATTGCGATCGATGGTCGCCATACGCTCGACTTTCCAGTGCGCGCTGGAGGCTTGGATTTTGGCATCGATCGCTTCTTTATTCTTTTGCACGCCTTTGATTAGTTGGTCGGCGTAGTCGGTGACTTCCGGATCAACACTTTGCTCGAAAACATCAAGAAATGTCTGGTAGCTGATTTGCGGTGCAAACTCAGTTTGAAAAAGAAGTTGGAGTGCGAGTTCTCGGGCTTGTCGTCTTGCTGTCAGTTTCATGGTTCGGCTTTTTCTCGTTTTCAACAAAATTCATCGCGGTCAAACTTAATTGTGGATTATTCGCATCGACAAAATCAAGCAGTTCAGCGTCTTCAAGAGTCTCCACGAACTCTTGCACGTCTTTGAACGTACGGTAAACGCTGGCAAAGCGGATGTAAGCGACGTCGTCGAGTTGTTTCAGCTCCGCCATGACCTTTTTGCCGATCAAGCGCGAAGAGATTTCGCTCTCGCCACGGTTGACGATCCAGGCGGCGATGCGTTCCACAACGGCTTCAAGCTGCGCCAGGGACACCGGGCGTTTTTGGCAGGCGGCCTGCAGGCCTTTCAAAATTTTCTCTTTGCTGAAAGGTTCGCGGCGGCCGTCTTTTTTGATGATAAACGGGAACGCCAGCATGATCGTTTCCACCGTCGAAAAACGGGCCTTGCACTCAAGGCATTCACGACGGCGGCGGATGCTGCCATCTTTTTGCACTCGCGTGTCTAGAACTCGATCATCAGCATGTCCACAAAAGGGGCATTTCATACTTTGGTCCCGTCTCTTTCAAACAGCCTGAAAACTCGCGCTGAGATTAGGGGAGGCCTACAGAGGGAGTCAATAAAAACGACACCGTCTGTGCGGACGGCTCGACCAAATAATGATATGCGTCATAAGCTTACCAGGCGCGCTAAAAACTGGATACAATGGAGGGAAGAAATTGAGGTGCGTGTGAAGACTTTTCTATCTTTGATTTTGCCCTTGCTCCTGGGTTCTGTCGCTTTTGCTCAAGACTCTCAGCCGATTGTAGGCCGTGAGGCGGCGGCTCGTTATTTTCAAAAAAGAGATCCGGCGCAACAAGGTTATGTGGGTGGTTCCACTTCCGATCACTTTTTAGCTCTGCATTTCGGACGTTATATGTCTTCGCAGTCTTATGACTGGAGCAAGAATGGTTCCCAAGATGATGTCGGCGGAAATTCTTTCGGTGTTACTTACCGTGTGGGTGAGTGGCAGAACTCCATGGATTTGAATTTGCGCATCGATTATGCGGAGTTTGATTTGCCGGGAGAAAATCCCTCCAAACTTTCTTTCATGCCGCTGGTGACCTTTCCTGATGCAAGTTCACGTTTTCCGCTCTATTTCGGGGCGGGTTTGGGTTTGGGTATCTTCTTAAAACAAACCAGCGATAAATCCGCATTGTCTTTGGATTATCAACTGGTTCTGGGCGCGCGCTTTTTCGACGTCTTTGAAAACACTGGCTTCTTTTTGGAAGCTGGTTTAAAAAACCACCTGCATTTGCTCTCTTCCGGGCAGCTTAACGGCACCTTCTTAGCAGGTGGATTGGTATTTACGTTTTGAAAATTCATAAGCATCTTGTTGCCACAATCATTGGCGCCCTTGAGGATATTTTCGTTCAAGGGCAATACGCCGACAAAGTCATTCAGCGCCATTTAAAAGCGCAAAAGCAGTGGGGTTCCCGCGACCGTCGCTTTTTTGCCGAATCTGTTTACGAAGTCGTACGCTGGCATCGCTTGCTGCAATTCCTGGCGGACAGCGATGATTTTTGGAAAATCTGGGGCGCCTATTGGGTGCGCCAAGGCCATGAATTGCCCGAGTGGCCGGAGCTCAAAGGTCTTTCCGCGAAAGCCGTGAGTGAAAAACAAAAAGATCTTCCCTCTTTTGCGGTGGCGCAGTCGATTCCCGACTGGATGGATCAGCGTTTGCGTGAAGAACTCGGTGAAGACTATAAAGATGTCGTGCGTGCTCTCAATGAGCCCGCGGAAGTTTTTCTGCGCACGAACACTTTGAAAACCACGCCGGATGAACTTTTGAAAGTGCTGGCGGAAGCGGGCATTTCAGCGGGGAAAGTCTCTGCGGATTTACCGCACGCTTTGAAACTCACGGAACGCAAGAATGTCTTTATCACCGAACCGTTTAAAAAGGGCTTGTTTGAAGTGCAAGACGCCGCTTCACAAAAAGTGGTGCCGCTTTTAGATATTCAGCCGGGCCAGCGTGTGATCGATGCGTGCGCCGGTGCCGGTGGTAAGAGTCTGCACATGGCTTCGCTCATGAAAAACAAAGGTAAGATCATTTCCCTGGATATTCACGAGTGGAAACTGCAAGAGCTCAAGGTTCGCGCTCGCCGTGATGGCGTGGATGTGATTGAAACCCGCGTCATTGACTCGAGCAAAGTGATCAAGCGCTTGTATGACTCTGCTGATCGCGTGCTTTTGGACGTGCCTTGCTCAGGCATGGGTGTTTTGCGTCGCAATCCCGATTCAAAGTGGAAGCTCAGCAATGAAGAGATCGCGCGACTCACGGATTTGCAATACGAAATTCTCACCACCTACAGTCCTATGACGAAAAAAGGTGGCAAGCTGGTCTACGCAACCTGCAGTCTGCTGCCGAGTGAAAATGAAAAACAGATCGAGCGCTTTATGAAAGAGCACGGCGAGCGTTGGCAATTGCTCGAGCAGATTCACCTTCGTCCGGACAAAGAAGGCTTCGACGGTTTTTACGCGGCTCTGTTGCAACGTCGTTAGGAAACTCCTCTGGATCATAGTCTAAATTGTGAAACTCCGGTCTGCGGCTTTTGGCGGCCGCGCCGATAAAGATCCGGTGAAGAAGTTATTGGTTCTCCTCATCATGATGGTGTCTTTGTCAGCGCAAGCGGGCCTGCTTTTGGAAGTGGGCGGCACCTATTTGTCCGACAGCCTTAGTACCTCTTCCACGACTTCATCGACGAAGTATTTTTACAACGTCGGCGTGCTCTTCGACTTCAATAAAAACTTCTGGGGCGGCTGGAACTATTCCGGCATTTCCCACGCCGACAAAGACACGGCGACCACCACGTACACCTCGCAAGACACCGGTCCTTACATCAAATGGCAGTTCGGCAGAAATGATCTGTACAGTTTGGGCTTGGCTTACAATATCTTGAGCCGTTCCACGTTTTCTGATGGAACAACCAATGAGAATTGGGAAGGCACAAGCTTTTGGGTGCAATTGGGAGTGTCTCCGGAAGTTCGCGCTGGCTGGCGTGTCGGGGCTTCTTTGAACTATTACCTTGCAAATTATACCAAGAAGACCGTCAACAGCGTGGAATCCAGTGCCTCCAATTCGAAATCTTGGATCTTCCCCATGTTAACTGTTTCTAAAGAGTGGTGACACAAAGCGCCGCAAAAAAGGAAAAGATTCCTCTTTTTTTCATTTGAAAGCTCTTAGGCCCCTTGATAGAACCCTCGGCAACAAAATAAGGGGGTCCTCAATGATTCGTTCATTACTAGCCATGGCTTTGACTTTGGGAATGGCTTCATCTGCATTCGCCATCGATAAAGCTTACTTCGAGATCAAAAAAGTAAAAGTGACTGACGTGACTGAGCAATACGCTCAATACTTCGCAAAACCTGTGAACGGTTTGAATGCGGATTGCAATTCTTCTCAAATGCCGTTGGCACCAAAATACTCTGGCGACAAAACCATGGGTTCTGTGAATCCTTTGGATGCGGTTGAGTTGATCGTCGATCAAATCATCAACATCGGTAAAAAGATCTTCAACGTGATCAATGCGGGCCGTCCTGTTGTGAACATCAAAATCGACACAGCAAACGCTCTTCCAAAAGGCATCACTTGCTGGTCTGATCTTTCCGGCTGGAACGTTCCTCAATCTAAAGTTTACAACGTTCAGTACGAAAACGGTTTCGGCATGGTTGTTGTGGATTACTCTTACCGTGTGACTTACACTGCCGGCGGTACTGCTGACGGTATCGGTAAGTACATCACCAACGCCACTTTCCAACCTGCGAACATCTCTGTCGGCTGGGGCTTCCAATTGGATGCAACTGCTGTGATCCCGTCTGTATTCAACACAGGCTCCAAGCGTGATCCTGTTGCAGGCATGCAGATGAACATGGAGTGGAAAGTCACTTCTCCAATGTCTTACGAGCAATCGACTGAATCTTATTTTGTTAGCGGCGACAACAAGCTGATCCAATTGGATTAGTCTGTTTCACGCTTCGGGAAAAAAAGACGGCTGGCATTTACCGCCAGCCGCACGCCTAGAAGAAAATCTTGATTCCTGACCTAATCCCTGTGCGATCGGTGACTGTGTCATCCGTCGCAGCAGGGACTTTTGTTTTCTGGCTCTCCTTGTACCAGGCACCAAAGACACGCACGGCTTTAAAGTCTATAAAAAGCCCGGCTTCAGTGATGTTCCCTTCCACATCTCCTAATTCATCCGTGGAGGTGGGAAGAAAATAACGATATTTACCGTCTAATCCAAAATACTTTGTCAGATACACCTGCAATGAGGCTTGCGCGAATTGCTGTGTCAGGCGTCCGGCGGCACCACTGTATTCCCGTGTGCGCTGACCATAGTGAATGGTGAATGAGGTGTTTTGAATGGAATTTCCGAGCAAGCGGATATTCAGCATACCAGCGAGATCGTTGTAGCTCTCTTGCGTATTATTCTCATATTCTGCCGTGATACCGACGAACTGTGCGTAAGCAGAGGCCTCCGCCGCATAAGAAGTGAAAGAATCCTCGGTGGTTGTTGTCGCGGGATCGCGCACTTCCGTTTTATAGGAATTGTAAGAGCCGCCCAGAGAGAACTCAAAAGGCGAGGGTGAGTTCATCGACAGCCACATATCCATCATACGATTGCGGTTTTTCATCTCCAGCCACTCGGTCAGCGACCAGCGGCCTTTTTCGCGATTGGCGGCTCGTTGAGTGAAGTCGATACCACTGCCCCAGCGGCTGCCACTTTGAGCGTGAGTCACGGCTGAAAACGCGATAATGCACAGTAGAAGCAAGGATGAAAATCTAGACATAGCCCTATTTTCTCGCTTTTATGTGGGAAGGTCTAAGAATTCCCGCGTTGATACGCTGACACTGTCTCAAAAAGGAATACGTTGTGGTTCATGATTTCGATCCCTTTGCACTAAGAATTTCCGGCGATTTCGGCATCCGTTGGTACGGACTGTCTTACATGATGGGATTTATTTGCGCGTACTTTCTGATCAAGTGGCTGGTGCAAAGACAAAGATCGGGACTTGCTCCGCAAATGGTCGGTGATTTTATCACTTACGCCGCGATCGGCACGCTTGTCGGTGGACGTTTGGGTTATGTGTTCTTCTACGGCATTGATCTTTTGTGGAAATTCAAATCCACGTTTCCATACTGGGGTGTTCTGGCTGTTAACGAAGGCGGCATGGCAAGCCACGGTGGTATCATCGGGATCGTGCTGGCGTGCTTGCTCTTTGCGCGCAAATACTCTGTGAACTCTTTGTATCTTTTGGATCTTGTCGCGGTCTCTGGACCGGTTGGTGTTTTCTTTGGTCGTATTGCCAACTTCATCAACGGTGAATTGGTGGGCCGTCCTTGTGATCCGTCTTTCCCGTTGGCGGTGAAATTCCCGCAAGACATCATGCAATGGCCGGCGCAAGACCAAGGCAAATTGGCAGAGCTGGTTCCTGTTGTTGAAAAAATCGGTATCGGTCGTGAGCAGTGGCTGGAGCTTGTTGATAAATTCCGCTTCGACGCTGTTTCGCGCGAGCAAGTGTACTCCACTTTGAACCGTGTCATCGAAGCCATTCAAAACGGCAACACCGCCGCGAAAGAAGCCATCGCACCTCTTTTGACTCCGCGCTATCCGTCACAACTTTTCGCCGCTGTCGGTGAGGGATTGGTGGTGTTCTTAGTTTTGTTCTTGCTGTGGAGAAAACCACGCAAGCCGGGCTTTATTGCCGCCACTTTCGTTTTGCTTTATGCGATCGTGCGTGTGGTGGATGAACAATTCCGTATGCCTGATGCGCACATCGGCTTTCAATGGCTGGGCCTGACCCGCGGTCAGTGGCTGAGTGTTGCCATGTTCATCGTCGGTTTGATCCTGATGTTTGTGTGGACTCGAGCTAGTTCATTAAAAATCCCAGGCTGGGGCCGAGGACAATCCGTCAAATTGTATCGCAAATAGGTTCCTGGTACTTTTTTCTAACTATAGAGCGTTAAAAAAACAAAGGCCTTATCCGTGAAGATAAGGCCTTTATTTTTTGTTCGTTCAAAGACTACTACCACGAACCGGTGATCGGGAAGGACTTCGCTGATTCATTTCCTGCGGCGTCGACGGCGGACACTTGATATGTGTAGCTCACACCTTTGGAAATATTGCTGTCTGTATAAGTCAGATATGTGGTCGTGGCGATGCGCACGTTGTTTCTATAGACGTAATATTTCACAACTCCCACGTTATCCGTGGCACCTTTCCAATTTAGAATCACACGCGCCTTTCGGTTTCTTTGATAAGTTTCCAGATTCGCAGTGAAATAATTCGGTGCTGTGGGCGCGATCGTGTCTGTCGGAGATGGTGAAGGCGACGGCGACGGCGAAGGTGTCGGCGTGATCACCGTATTTCCGGCCACCAGAGTTTTGCTCGAAGCATCCACCGTCAAAGGCACGCCGGCTGCTGACATCAAAGTGTTACCCACACTCGGATTGACGATATTGAAAGCCGATGTCGTTAAGGCCGCTCCGGAAGTTGAATCCTTCATGATCAGATAGAATTTCTGAGTGCTGACATCCGATCCTGCCAAAGAAGAAATATCAAAGAAGAAAGAACCGGCTTTTTCCGTCGTTGTTCCATCAAACGCATAACCGCCGCCACGATTCACGAAAGCAAATGGAGTCCACGTTGCCGAAGGACTGGTGGCTGTGTTGGAAGAAGATCCAAACTGCACCGACATCTGCGAACGCAGGGCGTGGGACATATTCACTTCCGCCAACAGTTTCGGCGTGTAAGGAGAATAAGTCGTGAAGAACGCATTTCCGCTTTGGGTCAGTTGCACGCGGCCCGCAGGCGCAAAGCCCGGCACCGTGGAAGTTGCGCGGAAGGCATCATAGGAAGCCCAGATATAACCTTGGTTTCCCCAGCCCGTACCAAAAGAGTTGGCGATTTTAAATGCGCCCATCTCTTGGGTTTCGGCGATACCGTTGCCATTGATGTCCGTCCAGATGCTGTCGTCATACCCCACCAGAGTGATGGCGTGACCCGCCACTGTGCCATTTAAATGTGTCGCGATGTACTGACCGACAAAAGGATTGGACGGGGAGTTGGGATTGGCCTGCACGTTGCGATACACCCAACTGTTGATGTAAGTGCCGACAACGACCACGTGACCGTTGGCCAGCATTTGTTTGACATTCGCCATTCCCGCATCTGTGTTGATGCTGGTGTAAGCGCTGGCTTTCATGCGCGAATTGATCGCGCGTTTCCAGTGTTCGGAATTCATATCCCAGCCGCGGTAATCGGCATCATAGGGGAAATCCGTGAGCAAAGCGGCGCCATGTTTTTCCAGCACCGCAAAGGCGTCTGAAAAATAAGAGCCGTTATCCACGCCACCGTTGATCATATTGTAAGTCCACTTCGGTGAATAAACGCGGGCGCGCGCTGTTTTATTATCGCAGCCCAATGCCAAGCACACTTCGTGGCTCATCAAATAGTATGTCGTTGCAAACGCCACGCAAGAACCCAAAGACCCTTGGTTGGCAATCGCCGGGAAAGCCGCCAAAGTGGAGTTATCCACTTGCGCCGGAGCTGATCCCAGTGCGGAGCCGGAAACGGATCCGGTGTCGGTCGCGCCATTCGGTGTTTCTTCATACTCGATTTCCTGCGCTGAAGAATCAGAGACGACCGGTACTTGATCTCGTTTTTTTCTTTCCTTATTTACACGCTCCAAACCCAGCCGGTTCGGATGAACGCGTTTGATTTTTCGCTGATGAAGTTTTTTGGATTCTTCCTGGGTCATTTCCTTAAGACCCGCGCGGCCTGACGGTGTTGGCTGCGCCAGAGAGTGAGAAACGTACAGACTTAGAGTCAGGGCAAGAACAGCCCTGGCTGGTTTAAAAGAATTTCTCATTCAGTTTCTCCTGAAAAAAAGTTTGTTCCATGTTAAAGAACAAACGCATTGTTTCCCCAGAAAAAACTCCACCGAAATACGAATGCGAGGAGATAATAGGAAGCTTAAGTGCAAAACTTCGACATTCAAAAATGAAAAAGAAAAAGGCGCCGGAAAAACAGCGCCTTTTGCACAGACTTTGGTCGCAAAATTTTTTACAAAAAATGTTAAATCTTAAACTCGAAACTCTGCAAAGCCGCGCGACTGATTTCGCTTTGCTCTCCTGTTGCGAAATTTTTGACGGTGACCGTTTTATTCGCGACTTCGTTTCCACCCAAGATCAAAGCGTAGTGCGCGCCGAGCTTATTGGCTTTCTGCATTTTTTTGCCCATCTTGCCGGAAAGAAAATTTTCCGCTTTCAAGCCGCGCGCGCGGATTTCATGAGCGACTTTGATACTTTCATCTTCACCGGCCTCATCCGCACCGATCACGGCGATCAGAACTTCTTTCTGTGTCGCCAGCTCTTTCGGGGTGAGATCCGCAAGACGATCAATGCCCGCCGCCCAGCCAACACCGGGAGTTTTAGGACCGCCCATGGTTTCAATCAAGCCGTCGTAGCGTCCGCCGGCAAGCACAGTGCCTTGCGCGCCCAGTTTCGCTGTCGTGAATTCAAAAACAGTGTGGCAGTAGTAATCCAAACCGCGCACCAAGTGGTCATTCACTTTGTACGGGATGCCGAGTTTTTCAATGCCGGCGAGAACTTTTTGGAAGAAAGTGCGCGAAGTTTCGTTAAGGTGCTCTTCGAGTTTTGGCGCATTGGCGTTGAGTTTTTTATCGCCTTCATCTTTGGAGTCAAGAATGCGCAAAGGATTTTTCTCGAGGCGCATTTTGCTGTCAGGCGAGAGCTGCTCCTGGTGAGCGGTGAAGTATTTCACCAAAGCTTCGCGATAAGCCGCGCGGCTTTCGGCGTCTCCGAGAGTGTTGATTTCCAAAGTGCAGTCAGCGGAAATGCCGATCTTTTGCAGAAGATCCCAAGCCATGGCGATGCATTCCACATCCGCCAAGGGAGAATCATAACCTAAACACTCCGCGCCCAATTGGTAAAATTGGCGATATCGTCCTTTTTGTGGTCGCTCATAACGAAACATGGGGCCGGAATAATAAAACTTCAAAGGCAGATTCTGCATCATGCCTTCCGAGATAAAAGCCCGCGCCACGCCGGCCGTACCCTCAGGTCTTAAAGTGAGTTTCTCTCCACCACGGTCTGTAAAATCGTAAGTCTCTTTATTCACAACATCGGACGTTTCGCCCAAGGTGCGATGAAAAACGTCAGAAAATTCAAAAATCGGAGTTTCCAATTCGCCGTAGCCGTACAAAAGCGCCGTTTTATAGGCTGATTCTTCGACAAAACGGAACAAAAGGCTGTCTTCGGGAAGAAGGTCACGCGTGCCGCGGACTCGTTGAATTTTGCTGCTCATATTCGGAGACCTCGTTGTCTGACGTAGATTCCCTTATATCAGAGGCGAGGGCAGTGCGCAAAGCTATTGCATTTAACTCGCGAGGAGTTTTTAATAATAATCATGAAAAAATGGGTTCTAGCGGGAGTATTTATTTTGGCGGCGGTCACTGGAGTGGTGATCTATCAGACTATGGTCTCTCGCGGTGGAGCTCTTTCCGGTGTGGAAGTCGATTGGCGCCTTTTGGGTGAAATGGACTATATCACCGGTAAATCCTCTTCGGAACTGCAAGCGCTGAACGGGAAGCCGGTGAAAATTCCCGGTTTCATGGTGCCGCTGGAAGACAATCAGCGCGATGTGGTGGAGTTTCTTCTCGTGCCCAGCCCGCAAGCTTGTATTCACGTGCCGCCTCCGCCACCGAATCAGATGGTTTACGTGAAAATGAAAAGAGGCACCGATGTGGCTGTCGGTCCCATCTGGGTTTATGGTCAGCTCAACTTAGTCACTAAGAAATCTATGTACGGTGATGCCTCCTTTGAACTCGTCGGCGAGGCCGTGGAGCCGTACAAATAAATCTTCCGTTTTGTCCGGCGCAAGGCCGGAGCTTTTATTAGCAAGGAGGTTCTTATGTTGAAGGTTCTTTTGCTTTCCGCGATGGTCTTCGCGGCTCGCGAGCAGGGGGCGCACGTGCACGGAACCGCTCACGTCAGCATCGGGTTTGACGGTAAAAAGGGAAAAATCACCATGGAAAGCCCCGCAGATTCTCTTTTCGGTTTTGAGCATGAAGCCAAGTCCAAGAAAGATCGTCAGAAAAAAGACGAAGCTTTGAAAAAACTCGAGGAGAAGATTTCGGAAATGATCGTTTTTGATCCATCTCTTCAGTGTGAGATCAAAAAAGAAATCTTTGAGGTCAACCAGCAGAGAAATCACTCCGATGTGGACGCAGAGTTTGCTGTGACCTGTCAGGGCCCTGTTGCGGGCACCTCCGTTTCTTTTAACTTCCAAAAAGTCTTCCCACGCTTTAAAAAAGTTCAAGTGGACGTGATTGCCGATCAAGTGCAAAAGTCTTTGGAAGTGAAAAAGAACGGAGAAAGTCTTGACCTCAAGTAATATCCTCATTGAGATCCGCGACTTGCAATACACCTATGAGGGACAGACGGCTCCCACTCTGCGCATCCCGGAATTTTCCGTGGTGCGTGGCGAGGAGCTGTTTCTTTACGGACCCAGCGGCACCGGTAAAACAACGCTGCTGGAAATTCTTGCCGGAGTTTTAAAACCCCACCAGGGCAGCATCAAAATCCTGGGAATGGATTTCGCTAAACTCAGTGCCGCGGAAAGAGACTCTTTCCGTGCCGAGCACATGGGTTATGTTTTTCAAAGTTTCAATCTGATTCCTTACCTTAGCGTTCAGGAAAATATCGAGCTGCCTTTGCATTTAAGTCCCGCACGCCGGGCGCGTTTAGGAAGTGTCGACACTGAACTTGTGATTCGCGCTTTGTGCGGAAATCTGGGCATTGCCGATTTGCTCGGTAAAAAAGTCGGCGCTTTGAGCGTGGGACAACAGCAGCGTGTGGCCGTGGCCCGCGCCTTGTTGGGGAAACCGGATTTGCTCTTGGCGGATGAACCGACTTCAGCCTTGGATGTTGATCACCGCGAAAGATTTTTGAAACTGATGTTTGAACTTTCTGAACTTTACGGTACGACGGTGGTTTTCGTTTCCCATGACCGCAGTATGGAGAAACTCTTCACGCGTTCCATTTCTTTAGACTCCATTAACAAGGTTGTATAATGATTTTCCTTAAGCTTGCCATGAAGTCTTTGCGCAACCGCGCTTTTGCGACGACATTGACGGTGGTCTCTATTGCGCTCAGTGTGGCTCTTTTGCTTTCCGTGGAACGCGCCAAGCGCGCCGCCGAAGAAGGTTTCACGCAAACCATCAGCAAGACCGATTTGATTGTCGGCGCACGCAGCGGTCCGTTGCAGCTTATTCTGTACACGGTCTTTAATATGGGAAATCCCACCCACAATATTTCCTATGAAACTTTTGAAGACGTGCGCAAGAATCCCGCCATTGCCTGGACGATTCCGTACTCATTGGGTGACGGTCACCGCGGCTTTCGCGTGGTGGGTACCAACGAAGATTTCTTCCGCCATTATCATTATCGCGGTGACGCTAAAATCGAACTTGCTCAAGGTATCGTGTTCCGTGACTTGTGGGACGTCGTGATCGGTTCGGACGTGGCACGCAAGCTCGGCTATAAGCTGGGTGACCGTATCATCGTCACTCATGGAGTGACCAAAGGTGAAGGCATTCTTAATCATGAAGACAAACCCTTTGTCGTCGCGGGGATTATGAAGCCCACAGGCACGCCACTGGATCGCGCGGTCTATATGTCTTTGGAAGGCATGGAAGCTTTGCACGTGGACTGGCAGGATGGTGCGGCTCCGACAGCGGATAAAATGATTCCGCGCGACCGCTTGAGCAAGGACTCTCTGAAAGTGCATTCGATCACAGCATTCTTTGTCGGCGCGAAATCGCGCATTGAGACTTTGAAATTGCAGCGTGAGATCAATAACTACAAACAAGAGCCTTTGCTGGCGATCATACCGGGAGTGACCTTGTCAGAGTTGTGGAACGGTCTTTCCTACGTCGAAGGTGTTTTGCGTATGATCTCTTGGATGGTGGTTGTTGTGGGACTTATGGCGATGCTGATTGCCTTGACGACCACCTTGAATGAGCGCCGCCGTGAAATGTCGATCTTGCGCGCGGTGGGAGCACAGTCGTCACAGATTGTCGGCTTGCTCGTTTTTGAATCGGCTTTGTTGACGGCTCTGGGAATTATTCTCGGTGTGTTTTTATCCGTGGCACTGGTTGCTGTTTTGAAACCCTGGATTGAAACAGAGTTCGGTCTCTACCTTGTCGGCCCGTGGTTCACGCACCGTGAGTTGCTCTACATCATCGTCACTTTGATTGGTGGTACACTGATAGGCTTGATTCCGGCTTTGCGCGCGCAACGTCTGGCGCTTAAAGACGGTCTTAGCGTCAAATTGTAAACGGGTGAGGCGCGAGGAAATTCGCGCCTATTCCGCCAGCCCCAGCTTCTTTTTGATTTCTTCCAAGTCGCGGCTTTGTTTTTCGAGCTGTCTTTTTAAGAGACGGTTCTCCTCTTTCAAAGAGGCGATTTCGCGGTCATGGGAATTCACGCGAGTTTCCAGGGATTGCATTTGTTCCTGTGAAATCTTGCACATGCCATGCAATTCCTGAACGGCATTGACGGTCGCCCAATGAATGGGATCGACATTCAATTCAAGATATCCATCCTCACGAACGTGAACGGCGTCGGGAATCACCTTTTGAACTTCCTGAGCGATAAAGCCCGTCATATTGTGATCAGAAGGAAGGCCCAGAGGATTGCCTTTTTTATAGTTATAACGAACGGTGTGCAATTTAAGAATTTCGTTGAGACCGTACTCATAATCGCCATGAATATCTTTAAGGCGAATATCCGAAGCATTGGTCCACGCTGTTCCCGTGCTCAGGCCCGCTGTTCCCACCACGTGAAGTTTGTACGAGGGGCCCGCGGTACCGATTCCTACGTTGCCGTTCCGGTCGATGTAGAGATGATTTCCCGCCGAAGTGACGGCGGCATCCGCGGCTCCCGCCGCCGAGGAAGTTCCGAAGTAGAGGGTGCCTGTGCTCGGAGTAAACCCGATGTTGGCGGCGTAAGCCGAACCACCACCGTATCCGCCGTAGCGCTGAGACCCGTTATGATAGGAGTTGAAGAAGTAAACCAGATCTCCTCCCGTATGGAAGAAGTGACCCTTGTTAATTTCCAAGGGCTGACGGGGAGCCGAAGTGCCAATGCCGACGTTTCCCGTGGTTGAAATCGCCATACGAACTTGGGCCGCTGTATCATCCTGAATGGCGTAGATATTCGCGGTGTCACCACGCACGCCTGCCGCCCAATTGCGGTTTCCGGTCTTTGTGCGCACCATGGAACTTGAATTGGTCGCGGAAAGATTTTCGACTTTCACTTCAGCGGCGCCATTGTCAATGGTATCTGCGACATGCAAATGGGAAGAAGGCGCGATGGTGCCTATGCCGACGTAGCCGCCCGAGAATGCCACCGGACTGTTCCCAAGAGTGGTGCTGTCCACCCATGCAGGAAGGTAGTTCGCAGTCCCGCTTCCCGCGCTTGAAGCAGTTGTGCCGTTCGCAGCCTCGATCGAAAGTCCCGCATCCGTCAGGTTCAAGGTGGAACCTGACGTTTGCCAAACGGCCATTTGGATGTAATCTCCAGCGCTGACTTGGATCGGAGGGCTGAAAACTTGAGCACGTCCATAATGGTCATTTGTAGCATCTGCTGCGGCGATGGTGAAACCGCCGTTGGTTCCGTAATTGATGGAGGTTCCATTTTTGTAGAGCATAAGATATCTCGCGCCCGTAGAGTTTGCTGTCCACCCCATAAAGGCGGAGATGCGCACGTAATTTACGCCCGGAGGAATGGTGAAACGGTCCGGTGCACCTGCGGACCAAAACCCACCGGTGTCATATCGATTTGTGAAGCCAGTGACGAAAGTCCACGTGCTGGTCGCCGTCGCTTGTGTGCCGTTTTTGATCGAAAGGGCCGCTTTGTAAGGACCGCTTCCCGCCGCTGTCGCCTGGATAGTCCCGTCAGGAAATTTTATACCGCCGCTTGAGGACTCGATCGTTCCATTCACCGTAAGCACAGAAGCTGGCGTCGCCGTACCGATGCCGACGTTACCGGAAGACGTCACGGTCATGCGTGTGGTGTTGTTGGTTTTAATGCTAAGATCGTAGTTGTCATTCGTGCCCAGACTTGCGGCATTCGCAAAGCTGTTTCCACCGTTAGTAAAAAGAGCCGAGGAGGCATAGTTTGTACACCCCATCACTCCTGAAACATCAAAGGTGATAAGCTGGCCAACACTGCAGTTGAAAGGTGTTAATGTCGAACCTGTGCCGTCACTGGCCAGCAGACGGTTGGCCGTGAGAGAGGTCACACCGGTACCACCTTTAGAGACTGGAATTGTTGGTAGCTGTGCTGTTGAAGCCGAACCTGAAAGATCACTGAATCCTAGAACTGCATTCACCCAGTTGGTGCCGTCGTATCTGAGAGTTTGTCCCGCAGCATAGGTTGTTGGCACAACGGATTTGCCTTTGATTTTGTCAACGCTTGTTGTGCTTGCAGTGCCACTGACGTCACCGGAGAATGTCGATGCAGTGCCAAGTTTATTATTAAACGTATTCCAATCAGTAGAGCTTAAGTATCCATTCGTTGTGGAGTTGGCTTGTGTGATGGTGATGTTTGGTGTTGTACCACCACTGGATGCTAGAGGCGCACTTGCTGTGACACTGCTAACGCCTGTCCCGCCCGCACCGTCACCGATTTTTACCCAGGCAGAGCCTGTATCTCGGTAAAGAGTATTGTCATCCGAACCAATATACAATCTTCCCGCAGTGCCAGCGGCAGGACGTGAAGCCACAGTACCTGTTTGCACACTGGGTGTTGCGCCTGCGTTTTGAATCGCATCTGTGATCCCGTAGCCACTTAAAGTAGTCGGTTGACCTGTTGTGATCTTAGACCAATCAAGAGCAGGAATATCCGTTGCAGATAAAGTAGTACCAGAAGTCACACGACCTTGAGCATCTGTAGTGACTTTCGTATATGTCCCAGCTGTGCCAGTATTTTTAAGCGTGACGGCACCCGCTGCTGACATTGTTGCGTCACCAGACATGGTCACAGGAGCATACTGAGTCGTTCCGTTATAAACGAGGAACTGCGCAGAAGTAGGAGCCGTACTACTAACTGCCGTGCCCTTGATCTTATCAACACTCATAGTGCTAGCCGTACCAGACACATCACCAGAGAATGTTGAAGCAGTACCAAGTTTATTATTAAACGTTGTCCAATCAGCTGAAGTTAAAAGACCTGTCGTTGAACCACTCGCAGTTGGAATAGAGACATTGCTTGCGGCAGTCAAACGACCTTGAGCATCGACAGTAAATGTCGGCACTTGCGTACCTGAACCATACGATCCCGCAGTAACAGCGGTGTTGGCCAAAGAAATAGTTCCAGAAGTCGTGATTGGGCCACCCGTGAGACCTGTGCCAGTTCCAACACTCGTAACTGTACCACCCGCATTGCTGTCGTTAGCAGGAGCCCATTTAGTTCCATCGTATTTAAGAATCTGCCCGGAAGTTAATCCTGTTGTGTCTACAGTAACGCCTTTGATTTTATTAACGGAAACC